>JAESGG010000027.1_pt1 | contig 87101 bp, 78 predicted proteins | sample 9266231 | NCBI WGS metagenome assembly JAESGG01 (sample SAMN14515337, study PRJNA621664) | algae metagenome | isolation source: Aphanocapsa sp. GSE-SYN-MK-11-07L and co-occurring heterotrophs from wet... | place: USA: Grand Staircase Escalante National Monument, Utah | collected 2006-04-16 | reverse complement strand
GACCAACTCTTCTGGTGGCTTTTCCATCAGAAGGGTACGTTCTGCTATCGGGGTAACTTGCTCTAGCTTCATACCGATACACTACTGATCCCAACTTTTTTGTCAACCCCTCGACCTGAATCTTTACTTTCTGATTAACAATAACAACTCATTAGTTCTTTTGGTTAAAGTTGTTTTAGTACTAGTTTTTGCGTTGACATTTTTGACATTTGGTGTTCGACTCAGTATTCAAAATAGCGAAGTTTCAAATACTTTTTCAATTGTGAATAAAATTTTGGAACGTATTTATGACTATGTTGATGACTTTCATGATATTGATAGTGAAAATCTAAATAATGAAGCACAATGCACTGCTCAAAACATAATTGAAGATCAAATTTCAGGTTTGACTTATTCTGCTCAGAAAATCAATCTCTGGCAAATATTGTTTTCTCTTGCGCTCACATTTCTAGTTATTTATATGTCAGGTGATTCGCTCGTTTTCTATATTAAAGAAATTGCTAGTATTCTGGGTTTTGGAGAATTCAATTTTTTTCGAGAACTTAATGTTGAGGGACTTGTAATCATCCTATTTCCTCTAGGTGTAGCATTGGCAAAAGATATCATGACAGCAGCTTTGCAGAAAAGGAACGAAAACCTCAGACGATCGCTTGCTATGCTCAAAAAACATCTTTGATGTTGCTAAGTTAACTAGCATAATTTAGATCTCATTAATTTAATTACTTTCAAGGTTTTTAAGTGCGAATCGTCACAGCCAGTTAAGATTCCGCCTTGCTGCAAAACTTGCTCTAAGATCGCTAAGGCTTCGGGAGTAACAATTTCTCCTGGTAACAGCACCGGGATGCCTGGTGGATAGGGGCAAATTAACTCGGCGCTGAGTCGGTGGCTGGCATTGGCGATCGCGACGGTTTCCGTCGGGGCGTACCAAGCGGCTCTGGGAGCGATCGCTGGGACTGAGATCTTGGGTTGTCTAGGCTGAACAACGGGTAAAGACTGGGTTGGTAAGGCGTACTTGACAGCTAGGGTTTGGCAGCCAGCAATTAGGCGTTGAATATCGGCTGCTGTATTGCCGAGGCTAAGGATAAACGTTAAGTGGCTGAGACTGGGTAACTCAGCCGTAATGCCTAACTCCTGGTCGAGAATTTCATCGGCAGCAAACCCAGTCAAGCCCAACCCCGTCACATTTACCGTCAAACGGGTGGGGTCGATTTTCCTTTGGGGAGGCTTTGCCAACGCCGACAGTCCGGTGGCTTCTAAAACTGATAAACCAGGAATTTGCTGGATAGCTGCTCTGGCTTGGGCTGCCAATTGCAGGGTTTGACTGAGCAAAGTTTTGCCTTCAGTGGCCATTTGCTGGCGGGTGGCATCCAAAGACGCTAGCAATAAATAGCTAGGACTAGAGGACTGGAGCAGCCGCAAGCTCTGGCTCAGCCGCGATCGCTCAATTCGGTTGCCCTGGACGTGCAGCATCGCCGCTTGGGTGAGGGCTGAGAGCACCTTATGGGTGGACTGAACTGCCAAATCGGCTCCGGCAGACAGAGCGCTGGGCGGTAAATCAGGATGAAAGGCAAAATGCGGGCCGTGGGCTTCATCGACTAAGAGGGGAATTTGATGTTGATGGGCGAGGTTGGCAATTGCCGCCACGTCTGTACAAACGCCCTCATAGGTGGGTGAAACCAGCAAAATCGCCTTGACTTGCGGATATCGCTGGAGGGCAAGCTGAACGTCGGCGGGGTTAAGGCTATAGGCAAGCCCAGCCTCAAACTCTGGCTCCACCCAAATCGGGATCGCGCCAGACATCACTAAACCTGCGATCGCAGATTGGTGAGCATTCCGGGGCAGAATAATCCGATCGCCCGGCCCGCAGGTGGCTAAAATCGCTGCCATGACGCCGCAGGTAGACCCGTTGACCAAAAACCAAGTTTGCTCGGCTCCAAAGGCCGCAGCAGCCAATTCCTGCGCCTGCTGAATCGAGGCTTGGGGGGCAAATAAATGATCTAACCCCGGCAGTTCCGACAAGTCAGTTTGCCAAACCCCAGTTCCCCAAACCCTTTGCAGCGCTGGTGGCCTGCCTTGCCCCTGCTTATGCCCAGGCGTATAAAACGGCGCTTGCCCAGCCTTGACTCTGGCCAGTAATGCCTGCAAAATCGGAGTCTGCTGCTGATCCACAAGGTATGCCTCCCAACCCCACTTTAAGCTGCCGATCGCAACTCTCATTCAAGCGCCTTTCCCCCTTTTTCTCTGTCTTCCTTTCTTTGCCTTTATTTCAACACAATCACACCCATGAGTCGCGCGATCGGAGAGTTAGGAGAACAGGTGGTAGCCCGCTGGCTAACCGCTCAAGGGTGGAAAGTTTTGGCTCAAAACTGGCACTGTCGGTGGGGAGAGCTGGATTTGGTGGCTCAGCGATCGCTTAGTCCTCAGCCAGAAAATTCGCGATCGTCCCTCAACGACCACGGACTTGCCTTTGTTGAAGTTAAAACCCGCAGCCAGGGCAACTGGGATAACGATGGGCTGCTGGCGATTACGGCTCAGAAACAAGCCAAGCTGCTCAAAACGGCTCGGTTATTTTTAGCCCAGCACCCTGATTTGGCAGATTTACCCTGTCGGTTTGATGTCGCCTTAGTCCAGTATCGTCAATATCGCCAGCCGAGAAATTCTGACAATTTAGTCGAGAAGGAGGCGGCGATCGCTGATCCGCAAGCCATCCCCGTGCTAGGCCAACCGCTGAATGTTGGCAATACGGAGCTAACTTTGACAGCTTATCTAAAGGGAGCATTTTGATGCAGATGGGGGAACTCAAAGCATTGGCGAAGCCCTCTGCAAACCAGAATCGCCCCTGCCTGATCAACCATTGCTTTAGAATTGGTGAGAGAAAGCCTCACTAAAACCATCCACAAGGAGACTTGAGCGCATGACCGTTGCTACTGATGCCCGCGCGCTGTTTCGGGCAGCCTACGAAAATCGCTATACCTGGGATGCTAATTTTCCTGGTTACACTGCCGATGTCAAACTCACCCAAGGCGATGAAACCTATACAGGGCATCTCCGGGTCGGCCCTGCCCCTGACTTTAGCGTTGAAGTTAGCGGGATTGAAGACGAAAAAGTTAAAGAATCGGTCTACACCCAACTGCGGGATGTGATCACCCATCGCAAGCGCAAAACTTTTGATGAATCCCACGGTGGCAACAGCTTTTCCCTGGGTAAAACCGACAGCACGGGCGCAGTCGAAATCTTAGTCCAAGGGGACGCAATGGGGTCTAACTACAGCGTCCGCAACAATCAAATTAGCCTGGTCAGCCGTGTGATGGGGCGGATGGCGTTTGTGATTCATCACCGTGACAGCCTTGATACTGGCGAAGGCTACGTTTCTAGCAACTACACCGCCGTCTTTCGCAACCCTCAAACCAACGAGGTGATTCGCCAAATGGAATTTGAAGATACCTACGACAAAGTAGGCGACTATTACTTGATGATCCGGCAAGTCATTCACGTAAATGAACAGGGCAACAAAACAACCACCAAGTTTGAGTTCTCAAATGTAGAGGTACTCTGACCACTATTTGCAGAGAGTAAAGCAAATGATTTGCTTTATTCTCTGCGCTGTCGCGCCGCTGCGCCGGAAAAAAGGGAGTTTGAAGTCTGAACCCCCCTTTTTAAGGCAGGGCTGATTTTATAGAAAGAAGAAAAGGAAATCTGTAACCCTTATTTTGGGTTGAGGCATCATTTGACGCTGCACGAAGATTCGACCCTATAGATTTGATCTGGCGACAAGTAATTAGCCCTGGGGGTTGGGGGGATCACTGCCCCAGGTAGCAGTGTAAAACTTCTGAGTTGGCTTGAATTTCACAAGGGGAGCCAACGGCTAAATTTTTGCCCTCTGCCATCACCCAAACGCGATCGCACAACGACATGATCACATCCATGTTGTGTTCAATGATCAAAAAAGTAATTCCCTGCTGGTTCCATTCGACAATATGCTGACAGATTTGCTTGATCAAGGTCGGGTTAACTCCAGCGGCTGGTTCGTCCAGCAAAACCAAACGAGGACTGGCCATCAGCACCCGCGCCATCTCCAGCAGTTTGCGTTGCCCGCCCGATAGCGATCCGGCGTACTGATCGCGCATGTGGGCTAAGCCAACGGAGGCCAAGATTTCTTCAGCCTGAGCTTTCTGCTGCTTTTCTTCCTGGAGAATTTGCCGAGGTTGCAGCCAGGAGTTCCAAAGTTTTTCGCCGGTTTGATGGGGAGCCGCCAGCAGCATATTTTCCAAAACCGAAAGCTTAGAGAGCACCCGCGCCACCTGAAAGGTTCTCAGTAAGCCCTGGAGGGCAATTTGGTGGGGTTGCAGGTGCTCAATCGGTTCGCCATCAAAAACGATCCGTCCGCGATCGGGCTGAATAAAATTGCACAGCAGGTTAAACAGGGTAGTTTTACCGGCCCCATTTGGGCCAATCAGCCCGGTAATACTGCCCCGACAAACATCAAGCGAAACTTGGTCAACCGCGTTAATGCCGCCAAAGGATTTCTGCAAACTGGTCGCCGCTAGCAAAGGCAGGTCAGCGATCGCTGCCGGCATTGAATTGGATGAAATGTGATTATCGACCAAGGGTGAGTTCCTCTTTTTTGCCTAAAATACCTTGCGGTCGCCACATCATCAAGATAATTAGCAGCAAACCAATCACCATCACCCGCAGCGCTCCCAAGCGGGCATCGTCTAAGGGCACCAGCTCCGGTAAAACAAACCGAGTCACCGTATTGTAAGCCCAGAAAATCGCTGCGCCCAGCAGTGTGCCAACATTGTTGCCGGCACCGCCCAAAACCACAATTGTCCAAGCCTGAAAGGTAATTAATGAAATAAACCCATCCGGGTTAATAAAGGTCAACTGCCAGGCATAAAATGCGCCAGCAATCCCAGCGATCGCTCCGCCAATCATCAAAGCTTGCAGCTTGTAGGCAAACACATTTTTGCCAAGGGCTTTGGCGACTTCTTCATCTTCGCGAATGGCCTTTAAGACCCGTCCCCAGGGAGAATTTACCCAGCGTTCAAGCTGCCAAAATACAAAAGCCAGCACCACGATCAGCAACCAGAGTAAGCCAGCCTTAAACGAGTATTTGTATAGCCCTTGCACTAACGCCCAGTAGACCATGCCAACAAGTCCGGCACACAGGGTCGTTGCCCCAACTAGGAGAGTGCCTTTTGGTTGGGCTAGCCCCGCTTTCAGCGGTTGCTCTAAGCGGGCATAAACGCAAGCCAAGCTGCCCAATGTACCTAAAATCATCATCAAAGCTGCCCAGAGGCTGAGTCCCTGCTTGGCTAGAAGTTGGCTAATGATTTGCCAAAGCCCAATCTCAACCAAGATCACACAGATCAAATAAGCCAAGGGGAGAGCAATCTGCTGCCAGGGCGATTCCCGGCGGGACGGTAATCCCGAACGCTGTGGCTGTCCCGGCACCTGTCGCTCTAACCAGCGCCAAAGTTGCCAGCCGGCCAAGCCAATAATCACGGTCAAAATGCCAATCATCCCCAATTTGAGGGCTAGATTGGGTGCAAATTTGGCTAAGGGCAAGGGATAGCCGTAGACGCCACGGGAGCCGCGAGTCAGCCACTCTTCGTTGACGGCGACAAGGCGCACCACCTCGGCGACGCCAATCGTGACGATCGCCAAATAATCTTCGCGCAGGCGGAGGGTGGAAATCCCAATCGCCAGTCCGAGCAGGGCTGCCAGCAAAGCTCCAGCCAGGACGGCAATCAGCAGCGGCACGCCGGCCAAGCTCAGCAAAACCGTCGCGTAAGCCCCCAGGGCCAAAAAGGCAACGTGCCCAAAGTTGATTAAGCCAGTGAAGCCCCACTGCAAATTTAGCCCCAGCCCAAACAGGGCGAAGGTGGCGGTGAAAATTCCAAGTGAGACTAGATAAGCAACCATGCGATCGTTCTTGAATCCTAGCGGGTGGGTTGAAGGCAATAATATCAACTCCAGAAGCTTTTACAGCCTATTGAGCCTTTCTATGCTGTTCAAGCATTTGCTCAAATGCTTTTAGAGTTGCCCAGTAGCGATCGCCAGCAACTTCAACAAAATCATTGTGGTCAGCCCCCTCTACCCAGAGCGAGAGTTTCGGATCTGGAGCCGCTTCGTACAGCCTTTGCCCATGCTGGAAGGGAATGATCGAGTCCGCTTCGCCGTGCATCACCAGCACCGGGCAGCGAACTTGAGGGATTTTAGCCAAATTGGTAAATTTATCGAAGGGCAGGAGCGGAAACGGCACCACGACTCGAAACGTAGAGGTAAACGTGCTTTCTAAAATTAAGCCCGCGCAGGAATGGCGAGTTGCTAATTCGACCGCTGAGCCGCCGCCCACCGATCGCCCGTAGAGAATAATCCGATCGGGGGGAACCTGAAGCTGCTGCGTTAAATAGCTGTAGGCCGCTTCCGCGTCTTGATAAGCGGCTTGTTCGCTGGGCTGCCCGTCACTGGTGCCATAGCCCCGGTAGTCGTAGGCAAAAATGCTGAATCCCTGTTGGAACAGACGTTCTAGCGTTGGTTCAATTCTGCCCAAGTCTTCAGCATTGCCGTGAATATAGAGCAGCGTATATTTGGCTTGGCGGTTGGGCCAATAAAAGGCTGAAATTTTTTCCCCATTCGTGACCGGAATTTTAAGAATATGGCTGGAATCTTGATAGCTGGCAGGCTGAGGCAAAAAAATCATGCTGTCAGCCCGAAAATAGACATACAGCGCAAAGAAACCATAAATAAACAGAACTGAACCAACCAGTCGGCGCCAACTGAGTTCACCAATCAGCAATTGCTTGAGCTGCGATCTCGGCATAAGTTGTGACTGCATTTTGATTACACTCATCATCAACCATGCTCAGAACCATCGCGATCGCAAAAGTTGAGCTGTCCCAGATAGCCTTTGATGCTAACAGCTTACCGCTCGTCAGTTGGCTCTAGCAAAGTTTGAGCCTGCTGAATTTTGCTTGCTGCTTCTAGCTTTTGTCGAATTGCCGCCTGAACTTTCGCGTCAAAATCAGGATCTCCAGCCCTAGCAATAATCCTGAGTGGACGCTGGTTGATTCTGTCTAAATAGATTTGAAAAGCAGTTTGATCCCGACGATGCTTGAGAAAATACTGCTTTAACTCGGCATCAGACATCGCATTGTAATCAGCTTCACTCATCAGCAAAATCTCCGTTCGGCAAGATTTGAAACTCTATTTCTTCGTTGTTTTCGGAAACTCCAACTTCAGCGGCACAGTTCGCGAACATCGCCGTAGTAGACTAAGCTGCGCTGTTGAGTCATGGCACAAACTTCTTGGGCGATTTGCGCTTGAGCGACTTTGGTCTGGGTTTCAGTTGGTTGGGGCAGTTGAGCGCCTAGCAGTTGACTCAGCAGCGACGTTGTTTCGGGTCTAGTTCGCACCAGTTGAAAATTTTCTCCCAGATTGGCCTGGTTAGCCAGAGTGGCCAGGGCAGCACTTCTGCCCAAGGTGCCATCGATTAAGCCAAATTTTTGGGCGGCTTGGTTATCAAAAATCATTGCCCCCATTTGGTTGCGAATCACCTCTGGTTTAATTTTGCGGGCTTTGGCAACATGGTCAACAAAGATCTTGTACTCAGACTCAATGCCGCTTTTGAGGGACTGTAATTCTGCCGCTGTCGGGCGACGGAACGGATTACCGAGGTCTTTGCCCCGCCCGGCCGAAATAATCGTTTGCTCAATCCCATTCTGGGTTGTAACGCCGCCGCCAAACAGCCCGCCGCTGACGGCGATCGGCTTATCGTAAAACTGCAAGGTTGGGCCGAGCACGCCAATGCTGCCAACCAAGCTACCGTAGTCGGCATAAATTTTGTCTGCCCCGACGATCGCCCAAACACCCCCAGAGGCGGCCAGCCCTTCCACAAAGGCAATCACAGGCTTGCCAGTTTTCTGCCGATAGGCCTTGATCCCGTCATAAATCGCCTGAGAGCCAAAAATCGTGCCGCCCGGAGTGGTAACGTGCAGAAAAATGCCCTTAACGCTGGAGTCTTTGGCGGCTTTCTCTAACTCCGTCTGGACTTGGTAGCCATAGGTAATACCGGCCAAACTGGCCAGCCCAAACGAAGACCCTTCAGCGATCGGGCTGCCTAAAATTGGCCCCCGAACTGAAATTTGAAGCAGGCGGTTGCGGCTGCCCTGTTTGCCAGCTACAAACCGATAGCGGTCAATATCATCAGCACCACCACTCACCAGCGTTAAAATGCCGCCCAGAATCGAAAAGCCAACGCTGACTACGGTCAAGCTCACAACAACGCTAACGGTACCAAAAAAGATATTGCCGAACCGACGCAAGGTATTGGGCCAAAACGGAAGCAAAGGCTTACTCATAAGTGAATGATCGTAAAGAAATGAGACCAAGTGCGGCCATTCTAGACTCAGCAAAGCCAGTCCAGGTATATTATTCGGTAATTTAGAGATTTGAACCGATGGATAAGAAAGTTGCGATCGCCTGTTTGAGCCTAATCTTTGCCGCCACACTACAACTGCCCAGCCAAGCAGAAACCGTGATTGAAAGAGTTGCCCGCACAGGGGTACTGACGGCTGGCACCTCAACCGATGCGATTCCCCTTGCCTACGACAATGACAAAGGGGAGCTGGTTGGCTACTCAGTTGATATGTTGAATTTGATTAAAGCTCAGCTCGAAGCAAGACTGGGCAAGCCCATCCAACTCGACTTCGTTGAAATTACGCCCGAAGACCGAATTTCTAAAATTGAAGGCAGAGAAGTTGATATTATTTGCGAGGCCGTTAGCTTTACCTGGAACCGAGAGCAATACGTTGACTTTTCGACCAGCTACGGGGTGACGGGCACTAAGCTCTTAGTTAAGAAAAGTAGTTCAATTAATAGCGCTGAGTCTTTGGCGGGTAAACGAGTGGGTGTCATCTCAGAAACCACAAATGAACAAGTGATCAAACTTGTTCAGCCGCAAGCGACATTGGTGCCAATTAAAGATATTGCCGCTGGTTTTACTGCCTTAGAAGCGGGCAAAATTGATGCCTTAGCCTGGGATGCCATGCTTCTGGAGGGCTTTAGGCAAACCGTCAATCAGCCAGAGACGTTTGCTGTTGTCCCAGAGGCTGCCTACGATCGCGAGGGTTTAGCCTGCATGGTGCCCCAAAACGATTCGACGTTTCGGAATTTGGTCGATTTTACGCTTGTTAAGTTCATGCAAGGCGTTGTGGGCGGTGATAGCCAATCTGTGGCGATTTTCGATCGCTGGTTTGGCCCTAATGGCGTCATTCCAGTCCGTCGAGAGCAAGTGGATCAATTCTTTAAATACGTGATTGACAGCCATGAGCAAATCTCCAATGCCAAGGAGCAGCCGCAGCCGTAAGCTTTGGGGGACATCTGCCTGCTGAGCTACTGCGAACTCAACAACTTGACTGCAAGGAGTTTTCTAAGCCTGCTAGCACCACGTCTGTAATGATCTTTTCATAGTATTTACAGGCGATCGTTTCAGCCGACCGAAATGTGCCATTTTCCCAGTATTTGTTGCTAGCAGCACCCCCCCCACAAACGCCAAAATATTCGCAACTGTTGCGACACAGTTCTACTCCTGCATCAATATCTTGATAAATTGTTTGAAACTTTTCAGTCTGGCAAACCGATTCAAACGTGTCGGTTAAAACATTGCCAAGAATAAAATCGCCATAGCGTTCTGTTTTGACCGCTAGCAACTCTGGGTCAAAGGTAGAAAAGTTCCCCTCAGTATCAATATTGACCATCACAAACGGGTTGGTTAAGCCTCTGCGCTCAAACCTTTGGTTGGTATAAATCAGGCTACCCAAGCGCTCAAATTCCCGCAACTTAAACGCGCCGCCAGACTGAACGGTGAGCTGCCAAAACCGCTCGATAAACGCCCGATATTTTTCGTCTATGCCTGCTTGGGCTAAGGATGAGACGGTATGGACTCCCTCTAATTCTTCAACATTAAACCCAACATCTGTGATCTGATTTTCCATGAAAAAATTGAAGATTTGATCAGCGTAATCTAGAGATGCTTCGCTAATTACAGCAATTACATTAAAGTCAATCTGATTTTTTTTGAGGTACGAAATTCCCCGCATTGCGCTGGCATGAGTCCCTAATCCCGATCGCGTTTTGCGATGGGCATCATGAACGAACGCTGGCCCGTCTAAACTCACCCCAACACTCACCTGATACTTTTGAAATAAATCGCACCAATCCTGATTAATCAATGTGGCATTGGTTTGAATGGATTGCCCAATCTGGTATCGCTGGAGATTAAACGCTTGATCTAATTCAGCAATTTTAGTCAGGGCAGTTTCATAAAACTGAATTGGGACTGCCAACGGTTCGCCAGCGTGCCAGCAAACGGTAAAGTCTTCTGTCAAAAATCGGCTGGCAAAAATGTTCTTGAAAATCGGTTCCAGCAGGTCAAGCGATAAAGTCTTTTTGGATTGGCGATCGGGCAAATAGCAATAATCGCAGTCAAGATTACAAAACGAGGTTGCCTGAATAATCACTAACGTAATTGGGCCAAAGGTTGTTAAGTCTAGGGGCCGCTTCAACTCGCTTTCTAACTCAAATGCTTGTCGTTGCTGCTCAATCATTGACCGCAATTTTCAATTGGATAAAGGTGAAGTACAGTTTATTTTTGGAAATCCTTGATCCCCCTCAATCCCCCTTAAAAAGGGGGACTTTGAAACTATTTCCACTTTTTTCTAGTGTTAGCGGCGCGTTAGCGCGGGGGCGATCTTCAAGATCGTAACGTCGCCCAAAATACTTTTAAACATCCTCTAAGTTCTAGCGTTAAGGCTCGCCAAGCCTGACCTTAGAGCCGAAGATTGACAAATCCACCCCCATCTCGCCAACCGCCGTTGCGCCAGCCCCCATTCCGAAAACCGCCGTTCCGAAACCCACCGTTGTTCCAGTCGCCGTTCCGAAACCCGCCGTTCCGAAACCCGCCATTGCGCCAAGCTCCTCTGCCATTGCCATTCCCCCAGCTAACGCGGGCTAGATTCATTACATCCTCGATCGCAGAAGGCAGGGTCTCAGGCGGCACTGTGTCAAGCTGGGCTTCCTTTTGCCGCAGGGTTTCAGTCAGCGCCGATAGGCGAGCTTCAACCGTTTGGGGGGCAGCTAGCTCGTCTGGGCTGGCTGCTGCCTCAGCTTTAGGCAGATTCAATGTCGATAAAGCAAGCAGAAAACCAACTAACCCAGTTGTCGTGGTTGCGTTCAAGCTGCTCTCCTTAGTTATTGCGAACTCTGTTTAAACTATTCTCAAGCCTAATAGACATTTTTCGGCACAAAACAGTTTCAAATAGTCACAATTTTTAATTGCCGATCGGCTTTGATCTTCACCCTCAGTCCCAATTTGGTTTAGCAAAGATGGGCTGGCTGACTAAACCTTGGTTAAGACTGGGCGATCGCTGGCCTGCTTCACCCCCTGCTCAAGCGGAGAGGAACAAAAAACTTCGCAGGAATTATTTGGGCTTTCAATCAGTTTGACCCGATACAGGCTGGCTCCCAAGTCTTGAATTGGCTGCTGGAGCAAGTCTCGGATGTGGACGGCAATATTCTCAGCCGTCGGCACAACCTGAGCAAAATAGGCAATATCTTTATTCAAAAAAGTGTGGTCAAACGGTTCGACAACGCAATCCTCAATTACTTTTTCTAACGCCACCAAGTCAACAATCATGCCGGTTTGGGGGTCAATCTCTCCCTTGACCGTCACTTCTAGATGGTAGTTGTGCCCGTGTCCATTCGGGCGAGCACACTTGCCGTAAATCTCACAGTTTTCCTCATAGCTCAGATGGTCAAGCGCCAACCGGTGAGCAGCGCTGAAGTGAGTGCCGACCGAAAGAGTTGCTTCCATATCATTTCCTTGATAATCCGCCCAGAGGCGGGGATGTTCAAACAGTTGAATATTGAACAGGGGCAAATGATCCGCCAATCGCTGCCAGATTAACCGAGCCAGATTTTCGGTCGTCGGTAAGCTGTGCTGAAACTCTGGCCAAACCTCGTTCAAGTAGGCAAAATCAAGCTGACTCGTCACTTGTTGACGAATCACCTGCTTAACGTCAGACAGGTTCAAAACCATGCCGTACTGGTCTAAGTTGCCCAGCATTGAGACGTAAAGAACATAGTTGTGCCCATGTCCTGGAAAGCGAGTACAGGCACCAAAACGGTGAATATTTTCTACTTCAGATAATTCTGGTAACCAGTAGCGATGACTAGCCGAGAACTCGGCCCGACGATTAATAATGCACTGTATAGCCATGTTGCAATGTTGAGAAAAATCTCGGAGAAAATTAAAATCCTTGCAGATTTAATTCAAACTTTCTTTACAATATTAACCTGTTCTGGAAGTGGGCATTGTGACGCTCAGTTTTTGATGCCAGTGGTCGAGACCCCCTGGATCAACTGCTTCTGGCCAATTAGAAACAGCAAGATAACCGGCGCGGTCGCAATCATCACAGCAGCCATCATCAACGGCCAGTCGTTGGTGAACTGCTCTTGAAAACTAGCCAAGGCCAACTGCACCGTGGTTAGCTCTGGGCGAGTTGTAAAGACTAAGGGCTTGAACAAATCGTTCCATTCGCCAATGAAAGTGAACAAAAACAGTGTGACTAAGGCGGGGCGAGACAAGGGCAAAATCACTCGCCACAAAATTTGCAGTCGATTCGCCCCATCTAACGCTGCCGCTTCTTCTAGCTCAATCGGGATGGTTTGAAAGTATTGCCGCATCAGAAAAATACCAAACCCATTTGCGGCCGTGGGCAAAATCAGCGCCCCATAGGTATTAATCAAATGTCCTTCTTTTAAAATCAAAAAAATTGGCATCACCAAGAGCTGAAAAGGAATTACCAGCGTTGCTAAAATCACCAGCAAAACTGCTTGTTTACCCCAAAACCGCAGCCGAGCTAAGGCGTACCCGGCCAAGGCTGAGGTGAAAATTTGCAGTCCTGTTACTGCTAAAGCAACTAGCGTGGAATTAAAAAAAGCTCTCGGAAAATGCCCACCTGACCAAGCCTGCTGATAGCTTTGCCCCGACCAGCCCGCCGCTGGCCAAAGCTGAAAACCAGCGATGGTCTCCGACGAACCGGAGGTCATCGCCCCTGGTGGCCAAAACGAAGTCAGCAAAACAACCAGTAAGGGAATCAGCACAATCACAGCCCCGATCAGTAGCACTGTCTGGCTCAGCAGGGCTGACCCCTCTAAAACTCTATTCTTTAACTCACGCGGTTTCCGCACGTCGCAACCTCATTCTAGGAGCATCTCAGTTTACTCCTGCACCGATCGTCAAAAGGCTTTCAGCCCTTTATTGCTGCCAATAGGTTTACTTTGACTGGTATGGCTCTGCCCAAGGTTAGATCTCAATTTCAGTCTAACAACGAGCTGGCAGATAAAATGATTGAAGTTGGGGCATTTAATTGCTTTCAAGCCAGGCAGACTAGGAAAGAAACTAGTTAGGAGCAGCTTAGTTGAGTTTGAGGCAGCTTGATCTCCGCAACCAATATCGTAGCGATCGCCATCACCTGCTGGAGGATTTCTACATCCTCTGTCTGGAGCGATCGCTGACGTACGATCGGGCGGTTGGTTTCTTCTCCAGCACTTCCTTAGCCGCAGCAGCTAAAGGGGTTTCGGGACTGATCCGAGCCGGGGGCAAAATGCGGTTAGTTGCCTCACCTTACTTGTCTCAAGAAGATGCAGACGCGATTGCTCAGGGATTGAAACAGCGAGAAGCGGTGATCACAACCATCCTGCTGGATGAACTGGAGCAGCTAGACCAACTGGCCAGCGATCGACTGGGGTATCTGGCCTGGTTGTTGAGCCAGGAATTGCTAGAAATCAAATTGGCAGTGCATCAGAACCCATGCCAGCGAGGCTTCTACCATGAAAAACTGGGGATTTTCAGAGATGCGGATGGGAATGTCGTCGTCTTTACAGGATCAGCCAATGAGAGCGCCAGCGGACTGATCGACAATTTTGAGTGTATCGACGTGTTTTGTTCCTGGCGATCAGGAGATAACGAGCGGATTGCTGAGAAAACCGAGAACTTTCAACGACTTTGGCAGAATCAGACCCCGACGCTGGAAGTTTTAGATTTTCCAGAAGCGGCCCGGCGATCGCTCCTCAAGCATTGTCCCTCCACTCTGCCAACTTTAGAACCTGGTGTTGCTGCGCCCAAGGGCAATTACCAGCTACCAGTGATAAAAGTAGAAACTCGCCCCAACGGAAGTCCAAATCTCCCCTTTGGATTGCAGATCCGTCCGTACCAGAGACAGGCGATCGATAACTGGTTTGTCAATCAGGGCAGAGGCACCCTAAAAATGGCGACAGGGAGCGGAAAAACCATTACCGCCCTATCCCTGACGACGGAACTCTACAACCGGATCAATCTTCAGGTTCTGCTTGTGGTTTGTCCCTATCGGCATCTGGTCAGCCAATGGGCAAGAGAGGGTCAGAAGTTTGGACTAGAGCCGATCTTAGCATTTGAAAATGTTCGTACCTGGCAGAGTAAACTTTCCACCCAGCTCTACAACATTCGGTCTGGGAACCAAGCATTTCTGACAATTATCACAACTAACGCAACCTTGATTAACCAAGGCTTGCAGTCACAGTTGCCCTACCTGCCCGAAAAGACCTTAATTGTGGGAGACGAGGCCCACAATCTGGGCGCCAGACGATTAGAAGCCAGTTTGCCCCGGAATGTGGGGTTACGATTGGCGCTGTCTGCCACCCCCGAACGGTACTTTGACGATCGCGGTACGCAGTCTTTATTTGACTATTTTGGGCCAGTCTTGGAACCAGAATTTACGCTCAGGGATGCGATCAAGCAAGGGGCATTGGTGCATTACCTCTACTATCCTCTGTTTGTGGAACTGACCGAGCCAGAAGCACAGGCTTACTCAGAGTTGAGCCGCAAAATTGGCAAGGCACTGGCGATCGCAGAAGGCGATGAGGATTCAGCCGTCGCCACCCTGTCGATGCAGCGGGCCCGCTTGCTCAGTACCGCCACCCATAAATTAGATGTTCTCCGAGATCTGATGAAATCTCGCCTCCACACCAGCCATACCCTGTTCTATTGCGGCGACGGTTCTGTGGAAGATGAGGGGAGTCAGGATCAGACCCAGCTTGCAGCCGTTGCCCAAATCCTGGGTAAAGAATTAGGCTATCGAGTCAACATTTACACCGCCAATACACCCTTAGCGCAACGAGAAGACTTGCGTCAGCAGTTTGAAACCGGAGCACTACAAGGATTAGTCGCCATTCGCTGTCTGGATGAAGGGGTAGATATGCCCAATATCGAAACAGCAGTTATTCTGGCTAGCAGCAGCAATCCCCGTCAGTTTATTCAAAGACGAGGCCGGATTTTGCGGCAACATCCCAACAAGCAACGAGCCACCCTATTTGACATGATTGTGCTGCCGCCTGCCTTAGATCGAGAAACCCTGACGGTCGAGCGCAACTTACTGCGGCGAGAATTGCGACGGGTGATTGAGTTTGCTGATCTAGCAGACAATCAGGGTGAAGCCAGAGCCAAACTTTTCGGGCTTCAGCAGCAGTACGACCTCTTAGATATGTAAAATCACAGCAGGGTTACGGGTGCCAGACTTATGCCGAAAGCGAATGATTCGAGTGATGTTCATCAGCCGATTTTTACTGCCCCCAAAGAGGTACAGCAGATTATTGAACGCGTACTGGAGATTGAAAAAGATCGGCTAGACAAAAATGAGCGCAGCCCGATTAATGATGAAATCTTGAAAATCATTAAGGAATCTGTCCAATGAAGCTGCTTGCGCTTAAGCTCTGCAATTTTCGACCCTTTTATGGCGAACACGGACTCACGCTTGCCAAGTCGGACGATCGCAATATTACAGTGATCCATGGCAACAATGGCTCAGGCAAGACGGCGCTGCTGAATGCCTTTACCTGGACACTCTACGAGAAATTTACAGCGGCGCTTGCCTCTCCTGAGCAGTTAGTGAATCGGCGGGCGATCGCCGAAGCAAAAGTTGACAAGCCGGTTTCCTGCTGGGTTGAGCTGTCCTTTGAACATGATGGCAAGCAGTACCGGGTGAGACGGGAGTGTAGTGCTTACCGGAAGAAAAATGGCTCAGTCGAGCCGGCCAAGAGTGACCTGATGATGCAATTTGTCGGAGATGACGGGCGATGGGCATTTTTGCCGTCTGCTCAGATCCCGGAGGACGTCATTACTCGGATTTTACCGAAGAGCCTGCACCAGTACTTCTTCTTTGACGGAGAGCGCATTGAGAACATCACCCGCACCGATAATCGCTCCGAAATTGCTGAGGCGACGAAGAAACTGCTGGGGGTTGAAGTGTTGGATCGGGCGATCAAGCATTTGACGACAGCGCGAAAAACCCTAGAGGAGGAGTTGGAAGGGATTGGGGATGCCGAAACCCAAAGTCTACTCGTTCAAAAACGCGAGCTAGAGCAGGAGGCTGACCAATTGCAAGGTCGCCAGCTTGAGATTGACCAAGAGTTAGAACACCAGTCCACTCGACGACAGCAGCTTCGGCAGAAGCAACTGGAGTTAACGGATCTGGAAGGCTTACAGCTTCAACTCAATACCTTGGAGGAACAGGAACGGGAAATTCGAGAAAAGGTTCAGCAGAGTAAAAAGACGCTGAAGCGGGCAATTTCTAATCGAGGCTATATTGTTTTCCTGCCGAAAGTTGCCACAGAATTTCGGGCATTAATCCGGGAGCGGGAGCAACGGGGGGAACTGCCGGCGGATATCAAACAGAAGTTTATCCAAGATTTGCTTGATCGCCAAACCTGTATTTGTGGAACGGAATTGCATGAAGGGACGGCTGCCTGTAGTGCAGTTCAATCTTGGCTGGCCCGATCCGGTCTTTCAGAGATCGAGTCAGCCACCTATCGGATCGAAGCGCGGGTCAACGAACTGGAAAGCCAGCTTGATGACTTTTGGCAGGAAGTTGACCGGGAGCAGGCAAGCATTAACCACAACAAAGGAACGCTAGAACGGATTCAAGACGACTTAGAGGAGATCCGAGATCAACTGCGCCATAGTCCAAGGGAAGACATTCGGGAACTTCAGAATCGACTTGATGAGGTGGATGCCGCGATCAACCGCTTGACCACTGAAAAAGGAGCCAACCAGGAAAAGATTGCCAATCTGGACTTACAGGCAGGACGATTAGGCAAGCAGCTCAAGGAAAGCCGCTCCAATGAGAAGCGACAGAAGCTGGCTGTCAAGCGGATTGAGGCGGCTCAGGAGGCGATCGATCTCCTAAAGCAGGTGAAGGGAAACCGGGATCAGGTCTTCCGTCAGCAGCTAGAACAACAAATTGAGGAATTGTACGGGCAGATTTCGTTCAAGGCATACCTGCCGCGACTGAGCGATCGTTATGAACTGAGCCTAGTCGAAGTCGCGGGTGGACAGGATGTGCTGGTTGGTGCCTCGACCGGAGAAAATCAAATCCTCAGTCTGTCGTTCATCGGCAGTGTGATTGAGCGGGTGCGCCAGTGGAGTAAGGCAGGGTTGGTGATGGGCCCCGATAGCAGCACCTTTCCAATCGTGATGGATTCGCCGTTTGGCAACCTGGATGAGATTTACCGGCGGCAGGTCGCAAGGTTAGTTCCGTTGCTGGCCAACCAGTTGGTGGTAATGGCATCCCAGACCCAGTGGCGAGGGGAAGTGGAGCAGGAGATGCAGCCGAGGATTGGTAAAGAGTATGTGTTAACGTTTAACTCGCCGAAGTCTGATTGTGAAGAGGCATCGATTAAGCGATACGGGCAGGTCTACCCTCTGGTGCGGCAAAGCCGGAATGAGTTTGAATACACTGAGATGATTGAAGTCGTGCGGGAGTAAAGAAGCCAAGAATTGAGCGAGGCAAGGAACCGCAGCGAATAAGGTGAAAAATGGTTAATACTTTACCTACTCCGCAAAATTTAATTGCAGATACCTGGATGGCAGCTTCCTGGGAGGAGTACACCTTGCTGGCAGACCACCCAACCAATCAAGCGGGGCGGTGCTATTACGATCAAGGGTGGATGAGGATTGAAATGTCTGCACTAGGACCATTGCACGGACGAGAAAATTCAATTGTCTCAACTCTGGTTGTTTTATTTATCACTCTAAAGAATATCCGTGGTGCAGAACTTACCAATACAACGTTTCGTAAAATAGGAATTAGAGATTGCCAACCAGATATCGCCTTCTATCTTGGCTCAGCCTTTCGTTTGCCAGCTTTAGATAATGCTCCAGTCAATGTAGATGAGTTTGGTGCGCCTCAACTTGCGATCGAAATTGCTTCAACTTCCTTAAGTGATGACCTGGGACGTAAGCGGTTGCTGTATGAACGGCTGGGTGTCCAGGAATACTGGGTAGTCGATGTCGCTGTGGCAGAGGTTTTTGCCTTTGAGGTTGCAGATGGGGGTAGCAAGCAAATTCGGGATTCGCAGGTGTTGCCTGGATTGCCGATTGCCCTGATTGAAGAGGCGCTTCAACGCAGCCAAACTCAAGAGGATGGAGAAATCAACCGCTGGCTATTACAGGTGTTTAATGGATAGCAACAGTCCTGCTGATTGTCTGGTAAGGATAAGTGAACACTTTCCTGAAAGTGCAATCTGAAAGTGCAATCTAAAATTACATTAAATCTGGTAGAGAATGGCTTTAGCTAGAGTTCAAATTTCAGAAGATAAAGCAGAACTGGTCAAAGCGTTAAGAGACGCAGAAGATGAGACGGGCCCTTTCCAGACTTATGCCGACGTTTTAGCATTTGCTGGCATGTTAGGAATGAGTAGATCTAAGCGATCGCCCCTTGGAAAGTTTTCTAGAAAAGATCCTGATCCAATTCCGCAAGATCAGTTTCGGCAAACTGGAGCATTAATCAGCTTAGTTGCAGCAATCTCAGTAGAAGATTTGCGGGTTTTACTACCTACGGAAGAATGTGATGCAATGCGTGTTCAAATGTTTCAGGAATTCGTAAATGGTGGTTTAGAACTTTTGCAAACAGAATTGCAAGGCGTTGTTGACTACTCGGAAAAAATTTTACTGATGTTGAGAGCCGAACGAGAGAAGGAAAATTTGAATGGAGAAGAGTTTGACTTGTCTAGATTTCTTTAAAGGTTATGGCAGATAGCCGAAAAATAGAACAACTCAGTTTTTATTGCACAGTCAACTCATCGTCAAAAGTCATCTAAATTAACCTAAAAATGTCCAACTCTAACCAGTCGCTCAGCAGGCAGATCAGTAAAAATGAAGCTATAGAGAGACCTCCAGAGCTTGAAATCATTAACTTCCAACTGTTTCAATCCAATGGGCGATACTGGACTCGAACCAGTGACCCCTTCCGTGTGAAGGAAGTGCGCTACCACTGTGCTAATCGCCCTTGGGGAATTTATCTTAACATGGGCTTGTCCAATCCCAGCCTGAAAATCATCTGACAATAAGGTCAATTATGAAATCAAAGCCACAAAACAGGGACTCAAATTGAGTCCCTGTTTTAGTTAACCGCGATCGCAAGCCTTAGAGAGCGTTACCACGGGGCAGTACCTCTTCGGGGAAGCTAAGGTTTTCATGGGGCTGGTCTTGCGGGGCCATCCAGGCGCGGATGCCCTCGTTCAACAGAACATTCTTGGTGTAGAACGTCTCAAATTCGGGGTCTTCAGCGGCGCGAATTTCCTGCGAGATGAAGTCATAAGACCGCAGGTTCAACGCTAAGCCGACGACGCCAATTGAGGCCATCCACAGGCCAGTCACCGGCACAAACAGCATGAAGAAGTGCAGCCACCGCTTATTCGAGAAGGCAATCCCGAAGATTTGGCTCCAGAACCGATTGGCCGTCACCATTGAGTAGGTTTCTTCGGCTTGAGTGGGGTTGAAGGCGCTGAAGGTGTTCGATTTTTCGCCGTCTTCAAACAAGGTGTTCTCAACGGTGGCACCGTGAATGGCACACAGCAAGGCACCACCCAAAATACCGGCGACGCCCATCATGTGGAAGGGGTTGAGCGTCCAGTTGTGGAAGCCTTGGAAGAAGAGAATAAATCGGAAGATGCCAGCCACCCCAAAACTGGGGGCAAAGAACCAGCTCGATTGTCCTAACGGGTACATCAGAAACACGCTCACAAACACGGCGATCGGCCCGGAAAAGGCGATCGCGTTGTAGGGACGCAAGCCGACTAGGCGAGCAATTTCAAACTGCCGCAGCATAAAGCCAATCAGACCGAAGGCGCCGTGCAGGGCGACAAAAGTCCATAAGCCCCCCAGTTGGCACCAGCGGGTAAAGTCGCCTTGGGCTTCTGGGCCCCAGAGCAAGAGCAGCGAGTGCCCCATGCTGTTGGCGGGGGTAGAAACGGCGACGGTCAGGAAGTTGCACCCTTCCAGGTAGGAGCTGGCCAGACCGTGGGTGTACCAGGAAGAAACGAAGGCGGTGCCGGTCATCCAGCCGCCCAGCGCCAGGAAAGCGCAGGGGAACAGCAGGATGCCTGACCAGCCGACGAAGACGAACCGATCGCGCTTGAGCCAGTCGTCGAGGACGTCAAACCATCCCCGCGTGGGCTGTGCGCGTCCGACAGCTATGGTCATAAGAGTAGTCTCCTAATTGAGATGAAAGCAAATTAAAAGGCCGTATGACTGCCTGAAATAATTAAAAAAGGCAGTCACAAATTTTATGATTCTTTACAATCTACCTAATTATGAAAGATTTTTCTCAGAATTGCTATAAGCACTGCTTGATTCGTAAATAAAAATAGCGATCTCAGCCGCTCCTGGCAGGAAAACGGTTTGAGCCACTAATTTTAGGCTAGATAGATGAAAATATTGTGGATTCGCCACGCCGAGTCGCTTGGAAACCAGAATTTGCAGATGCAAGGGCAGCTAGACTCTTTGCTTTCAGATCAGGGTCAACAGCAGGCTAAACTCCTTGCTCATTACTTGGTACAAAGTTCTTGGCCACCCTCTCATATTTACAGTAGCCCTTTACAACGAGCTGCCGAAACGGCTCAGATTTTGCAGCAAGTTTGGTCGGTTCTGGACAGTCAAAATAGCTGTCCACTCGACTATGCAGCCGAACTCAAAGAAATTCATGCCGGTATTTTGCAAGGATTAACCTGGGCAGAGGCGAAGCAGCAGCACCCTGAACTCTGCGCCAAGCTAGAGTCAACCCCTGAATGGGTGCCAATTCCAGAAGCCGAGTCTCTGCAAGCGGTCAGCGATCGCGCTCACCAATTTGTGCATTATCTGCTGGAGGCTCACCAAAATTGCAATCAGATCTGGGTGATCAGCCACGGCGGTTTACTGCCCTACTTATTGGCGGCACTGATCGGCAGCGATCGCGTTTGGGGCTTACAAATTCCTCCAACCGCGATGTTTGAGTTTGAACTTGATCGCGATCGCTGGTTGCTGCCGTCACCGAATATCTACAACACCACCCTCTGGAAAATTCATCGCTTTAACGAAACCCCTCACCTGAAGTCGCTGTAGCAATTGCCCTGTATTCAAGGAGATTTTATCCAGATTCGGAAGCGCTGCTCTAAGCCTGGTCATGTTTTAACAACCGCAACAGCAGGTGCATCCCGTGGCAAGATGGCGGGGTATTCTAAAAGGCCGGGGTTGAGGACTGCCATTTGTGAAATCGAATCGTTCATTGCTGCAAATCTTCCAAAGCCGGAAGATGATCGCCATTTTGCTGCTGGGCTTTTCCTCCGGGTTGCCTCTCTACTTGGCGAGTAAAGCTCCTCTACAAGCCTGGCTAGACCAGGAAGGACTGAGTTTAGAGGCGATCGCCGCAGTCAGCTTGTTTGGTTTACCCTACTCGCTCAAGTTTCTCTGGTCGCCGCTGCTGGATCGATTTACGCCGCCGTTCTTGGGGCGGCGGCGGGGCTGGCTGGTGATTACCCAGGTGGGGCTAATTTTGGCGATCGCCGCTATGTCTCTACAGCATCCTAGACAAGCGTTGCAACTGTTGGGGATGAATGCGCTGCTGATTGCCTTTTTTAGCGCCAGTCAAGATATTTTGGTCGATGCCTATCGAACCGATGCTCTGGAGCCAGCCGAATTAGGGGCCGGGGCTTCCGTTTATATTTTGGGCTATCGGATTGCTCTGCTGGTGTCTGGTTCTCTGACCTTAGCCTTAGCCGATTTTTTGCCCTGGCCGGTGGTCTATTTGTTGATGGCAGCGCTGATGGGAGTGGGACTTGTGACTAGCATTTTTGCCCCAGAGCCAGCGATGCGCGATCGCCCACCCCAAACCCTAGCCGATGCAGTCGTGCTGCCGCTGGTTGAATTCTTTCAGCGCAACGGTGTTGCTCAGGCCAGCTTAATTCTGCTGTTTATTGTCCTGTATCGGTTTGGGGATTCGCTGGTTAAAAATCTTTCGACCCCGTTTTTACTCGAAAACGGGCTGAAGTTTACCCAAACTGAAATTGCCTTGCCCGGTGCGCTGGGAATTGTGGCGACAATTGTGGGCACGCTGGCGGGTGGGGTGGTGATTTCTAAAATTGGCGTTAATCGATCGCTGTGGATTTTTGCCGGCTTGCAGGCGATCGGCAACTTGCTCTACTTTGCCTTGGCTTTGGTCGGCAAAAATTTCCTGCTCATGCTGGTCGCGATCAATGCTGAGAATTTTTGTGCGGGTCTAGAATCAGCCGCCTTTGTCGCTTTTTTAATGAGCCTCTGCAATCATCGGTTTACAGCCACGCAGTACGCATTGCTCACCAGTTTGGTCGCCTTCAGCCGCGATATTTTAGTTGCGCCTTCGGGTAAATGGGCAGAAGCAATGGGTTGGCCACTGTTCTTTTTGATGACAGGGGTTTTGGCTTTGCCTGGGTTGCTGCTACTGCCCTTTTTTGCGCCTTGGAATCCTCCTCCGGTTGCTAACTTGCCTCCGACTGATAAAGACAAAGCCTAAGCGTTTCTAGTACTCAATAGTGTTGGGATTACCAATTGAAGGCGCAGAGGCAGGTTTTTTAAGACTGCTATATTTTGAGATCGCAATCGCTAGGAGATAAAAGATAACCATGGTGATTCTGGTGATGGGGGTTTCTGGTTCTGGAAAAACGACGATTGGTCAACTTTTGGCGAGTTCTCTTGATTGGCAGTTCAGCGATGCAGATGATTTTCATCCATCGGCCAATATTCAGAAGATGAGTCACGGCATCCCTTTAGTTGATGCCGATCGCCTACCCTGGCTGCAAACCCTTAAACAGGCAATCAATGAGTGGCTTAAAACTGGCACCAATGTCGTCCTTGCCTGCTCTGCGCTCAAATCGAGCTACCGTCAATTTCTGTGCCAAGACTCTGAGCAAGTGAAATTGGTTTTTCTGAAAGGCTCTTTTGAACTGATTTACCAACGCTTAGTTAAGCGGCATGAACACTACATGCAGACAGATTTATTGCAAAGCCAGTTTGAAGCCTTAGAAGACCCAGAAAACGCACTTCAGATCGAGATTGACCAAAGCCCGACAGCGATTGTGCAGCAAATAAGAACGGATTTAAACCTCTGAAAATGTATTTGTAAAAGCAATTTTTAAACTGTGCTATGCCCTATGCTCAGTCTTAGCTCTAACAGAACAAATGTCAGTCATCAGGTAGATCAGTGTGGCTAGGTTGTCGTAGTAAGTTGGCTGGATAGGCAAGTCTTCTATCTTAATAATTGATCTGCCCACCCTAATTTTTAATAACAGGAGTTCTTATGTTTAATCGGATTCTAGTCGCAATGGATGAATCTGAAACGGGCGATCGCGTTTTTGAAGAAGCAATATCTTTAGCAAAATCTAACCGGGCGCGGTTGATGCTGACCCATATTTTTTTAATCCCGGGTGCTGATTATCCTGACTTATCTGAACGCTTTAGTTCAAATTTGATCGCAATTTACGCAGAGCATCAAGATCAAGACAAAGAACTTTTAGAAAAAGCGAAGCAGCAATGTTTAAATAGGCTAAGACTACGCCATAGAGATGCAGGATCTGCTGGTATCAATGCTGACGTTAGCCTATTAGAAGGTGATCCAGGACGACAGATTTGCAATGTAGCCCGCAAGTGGGGAGCCGATCTGATCTTAATTGGCGATCGAGGTTTAACAGGGCAGGATGAGAAGATAATGACAACGGCCAGGAATTATATTTTGCACCATGCCCCTTGCTCTATGCATATTGTTCAAAGTGGCAAGGCGAGCAAACAAGCAAGTGACTCTGGTAGAGTCAAACAAGCAGCAAGACAATTAGATCGGCAACTAGCCTTTGCCAGCATTGCAAGGTCATTACCATAGTTGCAGCGTTTGCATGCGATGAGATTGCGTTCGCTGCTCAAAGAGGGTTTGCAAAGTCAAATTTGCTGTTAGCTAAAGCGAGTGAGTTGGACTCGATAGCGGTCTTTTTTGGTGACTTGAACTTCGCCAACTTCTAACCGACCCTTACCGCGAATGGTGATTAAATCGCCAGCTTTCAGGGCATAGCTAGATTGGGTAATTTCTTGCCAGTTGACGCGGACTTCTCCACCGTTGATGAGGTCAACCGTCTTGCTGCGAGAGATGCCAAATCCGGCCGAGGCGATCGCATCTAGACGCATCGAAGCTTCGACTGTGGTTAGGGACTTGGATTGAGGCTGCCGAATCTTAAGTTCACCTAACTCAATTCGGCGAGTTTTGACTGGCACTGTCCGTACCTGAGTCAAGCTTAGCTCTAAAAACTCTGCCACTTCTGGAGTCGCGATCGCCTGTGCCCCCCGTTCTCCTAGCACAATCACATCACCGACTTTTTCGCGGACGAGGCCAGTCCCCAACAGCGCTCCTAAAAAGTCGCGATGATTGGCCGGATCAAATAGAAAATTACCGGCAATTTCGAGGGCGCTGACAGCGACTTGCTCCAAAGGCAGTTCAGTCCGAGCGATCGCTAGGCGTTGCCGCTCGGCTTGTGGATAGCCACCGCCCGCTAATATATGCACCTCAGTGAGGCGGGCGAACATCTGCTGGGCCTCTGCTAATTCAGGCGGCGATAGAAAATCCGACAAAATGACTTCCCAGGTTTTAATCGCCTGCTCGGCTTGATCTAGCAAGCGAGTTAGACAATCTTGATTTTTAAATCCTTTCAGAAGTTCTGTTTTGGGCAACATGAAGCGTCCATAGCTCTTTCTTTTCACTCTAAACTGATTTTGAGATGCAGCGACTGCCACAGCGATTAAAACCCGCGTTCTCAATCCAGTCCAAATTGCAGTAATAGACCTGTTGCTTAATAAGCCACAAAAAGCCATGAAAACCAAGCAGAGCAATCATTCCAGGCGATTTTCATGATCAATGGCTGCAAGCTAGTGACGATAAGGGTTTCGGCGATTTTTTGCGTTATAAAGCAACAGGTCTAATCAGTGCCTAGTGTTTAGAACAGATGACTGCTAGAAGTTCAGTGCTAAGATAGCAAAGCTATATATCTCTACCTCAGCCCCTATACGATCATGGCAGTTCCTAAGAAGAAAACCTCCAAGTCCAAGCGGGACATGCGTAAAGCTGTTTGGAAGCGTAAGGCCGTCGCCCAGGCTCAGAAAGCCCTTTCCTTGGGCAAGTCGATCTTGACTGGGCAGGCTAGAGGTTTCTACTACCCAACCGATGACGATGAAGAGTCGGAAGAGTCGTAGTCAAGCCTGAGAGTTGACCCCAACAAATCTTTGACTTTCAATTCAGTCTAATAGCGGTTTTTAATCAAAAAAATGACCAGGATGTCTATTCTGGTCATTTTTTGGCATCTCTAACCCTACTTCCCTTTGCCAGCAGGGGGTGCAACCTCTAATTCTGCTAAGCGAAACGTGATCAGCTTATCCCAGTTGCCGCCTTCAAATAGCACCGCCGCCCGCCCATCGCTGACGCGCTGGACTAACCCTTTAAAACCATAATAGGTATCGCTGGCGCTCTTTACCTTCACGACCGAACCTGGCAGAATCATTGTCTCAGCCATTACCTTTTAACTCCCTGTCTCTGGATGGAAAGATGGCGATCGCCGCAAATCCTTGCGAAGGAAGTTGCGTGTATTGTCTATCGCAACCTAGCCTTTAGTCTACCGGAGTCTCTGCCCAGCGGCGAAGGGCAGTCTTAATCAACACCATAGGTCAAGCTCAATATTTTTTGCGAGGACGGAAGTTAGCCACCGACTCGACCAGCCCCAAAGCAACAAAGTTAGTAATCAGGGCAGAGCGACCATAACTCAGCCAAGGCAAAGGAATGCCAGTGACTGGGGTTAACCCAATTGTCATCCCAATGTTAATAAACACCTGAAACACAATCATTGAGAAAACACCGATCGCCAGCAGAGAACCAAAATTATCCTGAGCGCTATTGGCGATCGCAATCAGCCGCCAGCAAATCATCCAAAATAGCAACAGCACCAGCATTGCCCCCACAAAGCCCAGCTCCTCACCGATCGCTGAAAAAATAAAATCGGTGTGCTGCTCTGGAATGAATCCGAGCTGAGTTTGCGTGCCATGACTTAACCCTTTACCCCATAGCCCACCGGCTCCAATCGCGATCCGAGACTGAATCAGGTGATAGCCACCGCCCAAAGGGTCTTTGTCTGGGTCAAGAAAGAGGGTGAGCCGATCTTTTTGGTACTCCTTTAGCAGTCCCCACAGCAGTTGTCCTAGCCCTGCTGAAACCAAGTTAACCACCACACCCATAAACGCGCCCAGTGGGCCATAGAGGCTTTGCCAACCAATGATTCCCATCCCAACAGTCCACAGTCCCCAGATCAGCAATGAGAGATTAAAGGGCAGAGGCAGACTAAAGGCGATCGCTGAAACCAAGGGCGAAATGATCAGAATAATCCAACCGGGGTTGGCGTTGGCCCAGTAGAGCATCCCCAGCGTAATGGCCCCAAACACAAGCGATGTGCCTAAATCAGGCTGAATAAAAATCAGTCCCCAAGGCACGATGGTGACAGCTAGGGTCTGCAGGACTGCCGGAATTGAGTCTGCCGAACGCTGGTGCAGCAACGCAGCCAGGCTAATAATCAAGCCCATTTTGGCGAATTCAGAAGGCTGAATATTAAAGCTGCCGATCGTAATCCAGCTTTGGGCCCCATTCGCTGAGGTGCCGATCGCAATCACGGCAATCAGCAATAGGTTAATTGCCAGATAAATCCACCAGTGGAGGACTAGCAGTTGGGTGTAGCGCCAACGGGCTAAGCCGAGCGCAATCCCAAGCCCCAAAACTGCGGTCGCAAGCTGCTGGATCCAGTCGCTAAAGTCTTTATTTAGCTCGGTGCTGCGGATGGCCATGACTCCCAGCCCGGTCAGCAGAACCACAGCGACCAACAAAACCCAATCAAGATTGTGCCACGGATAAATCCAAGATTTCCAGCGCAACTGTCTGCGAAACGCATTTTGCAGCATAAGCTAACCCAAAGAGCCTGATGAAGCTAGTCTAATTGACCGGAGGGTGAACATCTCTGAGCAGAGAAGGCAGAAGGTATTTATGCTGTCCGAAACGGATTGCGTGATTTTGAGGTGTTGCTTGCCGATCGCGGATAGTAAAGATTTCATTTATGAATCTGGGGATCTGAGCGACTTGGCAGATAATGTGGTACGCCATCACAGCGATGTCTATAGACTCTATTTGTAAGGGATAGATTAGAATGCGTCGGCAGCAAGAAATTCAGCAGTACAAATTTCAACTGAGACAAGACAATGGGAAAACCAACTGGCTTTATTGAGTATCTGCGGGAATTACCCTCTGAACTGGAGCCGAGCGATCGCGTTCAGAGCTGGGATGAGTTCCATTTACCGATGCCAGAAGACAAGCTGCGGACTCAGGGCGCGCGCTGCATGGACTGTGGCATTCCCTTCTGTCATAGCGGCACCTTAATCAGCGGCATGGCCAGCGGTTGCCCGATCAATAATCTGATCCCAGAGTGGAATGATTTGGTTTATCGAGGTCTGTGGCGAGAAGCGCTAGAGCGACTGCACAAAACCAACAATTTTCCTGAATTTACCGGGCGAGTTTGCCCTGCTCCCTGCGAAGGCTCCTGCGTGCTGGGCATCAACAATCCCCCGGTCACAATTAAGAACATCGAGTGTTCAATTGTCGATAAAGGCTGGGATGAAGGCTGGATTAAACCCGAACCGCCAGTTCAGCGCACAGGTAAACAAGTGGCAGTGATTGGGTCTGGCCCAGCCGGGCTGGCCGCTGCTGCTCAACTCAATAAAGCCGGGCATTGGGTGACGGTGTTTGAACGCGCCGATCGCCCCGGCGGACTGTTGATGTACGGCATCCCCAACATGAAGCTAGAGAAAGAAAAAGTGGTGCTGCGTCGCCTTAATCTACTAGAGGCAGAAGGCGTCAAGTTTGAGTGTAATACCGAAGTGGGCAAAGACTTGCCCGTGCAGACCCTGCTCCAAGACTTTGACGCAGTGCTGCTCTGCACCGGTGCCACCAAACCACGGGATTTGCCCATTGAAGGTCGGGAACTGAAAGGCATTCATTTTGCGATGGATTTTCTGACTGCCAATACGAAGGCAGTGCTAGACCAACATCACAACGGTAACTTCATTTCTGCAGAAGGGAAGGATGTGGTAATTATTGGTGGCGGCGACACGGGCACTGACTGTGTGGGCACGTCGATCCGGCATGGCTGCAAAAGCCTGACCCAGCTTGAAATTATGGCTAAGCCTCCTCTGACTCGCTCTCCTGACAATCCTTGGCCGGAGTGGCCGAAGGTTTACAAGCTGGACTATGGGCAGGAAGAAGCAGCGGCCAAGTTTGGGGAAGACCCACGTGGCTATCTCACCACCGCGACCAAGTTTGAGGGAGACGCCAATGGTCAGGTCAAGGCTATTCATACCGTGCAGGTGGAGTGGGCTAAAAATGACAAGGGGCAGTTCATCCCGCAGCCTGTTCCCGGCACAGAACAAGTTTTGTCGGCCCAACTGGTCTTGCTGGCGATGGGCTTTCTGGGCCCAGAGCAACCGCTGCTAGATGCCTTGGGGGTGGAGCGCGATCCCCGCAGCAATGTGAAGGCAGAGCACGAAAAGTATGCAACCAGTCTGCCTGGCGTCTTTGCAGCCGGCGACTGCCGACGCGGGCAAAGTTTAATTGTCTGGGCGATTAACGAGGGTCGCGGGGCGGCCAGAGAGTGCGATCGCTATCTGATGGGCCAAACAGATTTACCGTAAGTTGACTTGATTACACACCTTACTCTTCCACCTCAAGGAGCACCCACGATGTCAGTTTCTCCGCGCAGCGTCTATCACAACCTGAGACTATTGGAACACGTTAATGCCGTCACCAGCGCCCTCTATCGCCAACTCGCCCAAGAGATCTTGGCTGACCCAAAAGTGAGCTTAGTTTGGCGACAGGCGATCGCCGATCGGCTCAACCACGCCAATCATCTGCTAGAAATGAAAACCGTCAACGCTAACGACAGCTACTAAGTGAGCGAACGAAGCCGACCTTTCAGCAAGATCAACTAGCGCATGTTTTCTTTCCGCTCTTTTTTGGTGTCTCGTTGGCCAGCAGCAGCCAGTTCAGCGTCCATCAATGTGCGTCCGGTTGCGGCGAGATAGACATCATCTAGGCTAGGGCGAGATTGGGCAATCCCAAACGTCGGCAATCCGGCATCTTTGAGGGCTTGCTGAATCGTGATCAGCGCTTCGCTTTGGGGCGTGACGACCAAATTGAGTGAATTCCCTTGAGCTGTATTGATAATCACATCCTGGACAAAGGGCATCGCCTCAACCATTGCCTTCACTTGTTCGGCTTCAGCTAGCGGCGCAAATTCGCGGATCCGGAGGGTAATGCGATCGCCCCCGACTCGGTCTTTGAGGGCTGAAGGTGTGCCAGCCGCAATCACTTTGCCTTGATCAATAATCGCCACTTGGTCTGCCAGAGCATCCACTTCTTCTAGGTAATGGCTGGTGATTAAAACCGTGGTGCCGCCTTCGCGCAACTGGCGTAAAAAGTTCCAGATCACGACTCGGCTTTCAATGTCTAGCCCCACAGTTGGCTCATCTAAGATCAGCAAATCTGGCTGATGGAGCAGTCCGGCGGCCAAATCTAAGCGCTTGCGCAGCCCCCCGGAATAAGTGCCAGTTTTTTGGTCAGCCCAGGCCTGCAAATCGAGCAGGGTCAGCATGGCGTTAATCCGCTCTGAGATCAGCGCACTGGGCAAATGATAAAGCGCCGCTTGCAGTTGCAGCAGTTCTCGCCCGGTCAGCATCTTATCCAGAGCCACTTCCTGGGCAACGTAACCCAAGCGTTGCCGCGCAGCGCGGGGGTGCTGCGTGACTGAAGTACCGGCCACTTCAACTCGGCCAGAATCTGGAGTGGTCAAAGTACAGAGGCAGCGCAGGGTAGTCGTTTTGCCAGCTCCATTTGGGCCGAGCAAGCCAAAAATTTCTCCCGGCTGCACTTCTAGCGAAACGTCTTTTACTGCCTCTACTTTGCCGTATCGCTTTTGCAAATTTTCGATCAAAACAGCCGCAGTCATAGTAGTTTTAGCGCAATTGGGTCAAGAATAATTACGCTTCCATCTTAAAGGATTGTCCCAATCTGAAGATACTCAGCCGCTTGAGCGACCAACTGATGAGTCAGCGGCAGGCTGTCAACCACCATGCCAACGCACAGCAGCATCATGTACAAAATCGAAAACTTAAACAGCGATCGGGCCCGATCTTTGTCCTCTGGTACCTGAAGCAAATCCCAGGCTCGGTAGATGAAGGTTACGCCCAAGCCAAATGCCACCAAAGCATAAATCCCGCCTGCCGCATGGAGCGGAAAAACAAGCAAGAGACTTGTTGGCAGCAGCAGCAGGGTATAGACAAAAATTTGCCGAGCGGTTGGGGCGTCCCCATCCACGACTGGCATCATCGGCACTCCGACTTTGGCATAGTCGTCCTGAATTAGCATTGCGAGCGGCCAGAAGTGGGGCGGAGTCCAGATAAAAATAATCGCAAACAGCACCCAAGCAGCCCAGCTTAGTTCCCCCGTTACTGCTGCCCAGCCGACCAAGGGTGGAATCGCCCCGGCGGCTCCACCGATCACAATATTCTGCGTCGATGACCGCTTCAGCCAGTGAGTATAAATACCAACATAAACAGCAATTCCTGCCATCGCCAATCCGGCGCTGAGCAAGTTAGCAAATACAGCTAAAAGCGCAAAAGAAGTGGCAGCCAAGGCGATCGCAAACACCAGGGCTTCCCAAGGTTGGATCCGGCCAGAGGGCAAGGGTCGGTGGCGAGTCCGCTCCATAATGTAGTCAATGTCTCGGTCGTAAAGGCAGTTAATCGTATTAGCAGAGCCTGCTGCCATCGCCCCACTGATCAACGTGACCAATAGCAAGAGTGGATCTACTTCTCCGTGAGCGGCTACCCACATTCCGGCAGCAGTTGTAATCAAAAATAGGACAATCAGACGCGGTTTGGTCAGTTGCCAGTAGTTAACCAGAACTTGCGAGAAGCTTTGGCGATTTTCAGGCGCATTAGTCCAGCTTGTTGGTTGCATGGTTAGATTCGGAATATTCCTCAAAGAAGCAAATTTATCAGCAGAAAAGCGACAAACTGGTCAAGCGCTCAGAGTCAAGCATTGGGCATCAGAGGCTGATGGGTTTGTTGGCGATCGCGCAGGGCAATTACACTAAACGCCACTAGCGTACCCAGCAGGGCCGCCCCCACGGCTTGATGGGCAACGGTTACCCAAGCCAACTGCAAGTGCAATTTGAACGTAGTCACGCCCAAGCTAATTTGTAGCCCTAGCAGACTAAGGGCTGACCAATTCAGACCTCGCAGCAGCGGGTGTAAAGCTGGCTGTCGCCAAGATAAATAGAACAGCAGCAGAATCGACAAACTGGCAGGCACAACTCCAGCCAAGTGACTATGCATGACGGCACACAGGCGGGAATCGCTCAGACATTGGTGCAGGGCCCACTGCGACGAAACAAGACCCCCCAGTAAACTTTGCCCATAAATTAGTCCGGCGGCGATTAGGCTCAGCCAAGGCAGCCGACCAGCGACCCCGGTTCCTTGATAGGGCGTTAGCATCATCCCGATTGCCAGCAGAGCTGAGAAAAATAGTAGTCCGGTGCCCAAATGAGCCGTCACAATGTCGAATCGCAAAAGTTCTGTAACGGTTAGACCACCCAAGATACCCTGCAAAATTACCAATACAAGGCAGAAGCAGGCCGCAGCCGGAGTCCAAGCAGGCAGAAACTTGCGCCAAACCCAGGCTAAACCGGTAAGGGCGATCGCAAACAGCCCCATGCTGGAAGCAATCACCCGATGGAACCATTCCAGAAAAACTTGCAAATTCATTTGCTGACGTGGCACCAGTTCACCGTAGCAAAGCGGCCAATCTGGGCAAGAGAGGCCTGCATTCATTACTCGCGTCGCGCTACCCAAGCCCATCAGGAATAAAGTCATCCCTGCCATCAGAAAAACTAGTCGTTTGATCCAAAGCGCATGATTAAAGGAAGGGTTAGAATCAGCAGCGAATAAACTTGTTTGGTTTGCTTGACTGAAAGAAGAGTTGGCCATGAATACTCCGACTCAATGCTGTTTTACCAAGATTTAAAAAGACGAGATTACAATCTATGGCTTTTGCGTAACATTCAGCTACCAATTTTAGGTAATTGCGGCTTTCTTAATGAAAATCTAAGTTTTGAGATCACGTATTTTAACGATCCCAAAGATTTAGTTAAATACCGCCTTGATCTCAGAATCCTCACAACCTTGACTGAACTGAATTGCGACCTGCGAATTCTCTACACCCTAACTGGGACTAATTGCAGCGTCGCCGCTGCAACTGTCTTCAACTGCCCTGTCTATGCAATATTTAGACTAGCTGGTTGGTCTAGCCTGCCATCAAGTCTCATCTCAGTTCTAAGCGTTTAGTTTGGCTGTCGCGCCACAGTAGAATGGCGGTTTGTCTGTGATTGGGCAGCCTTAAACCTTGGTTGCCAAAGGTGAAATTGGGCATTCAACCCCTGTACCGCCTAACCCGCAGTAGCCGTTCGAGTTTTTGGCTAAATATTGCTGATGGTAAGCTTCGGCGTAGTAAAACTCAGGTGCATCCAAAATTTCAGTGGTAATTGCGCCCAGTCCAGCGGCCGTTAAGGAGGCTTGGTAAGCTGCGAGGGAAACTTCTGCCGATCGCCGCTGCTGGTCAGAGTAAACATAAATGCCGGAGCGATACTGAGTGCCCGCATCATTGCCTTGGCGCATCCCTTGAGTTGGGTTGTGACTTTCCCAAAAAGTTTTGACCAAGTCCATATAGGTGACCACTTGGGGGTCAAAAACCACCTGCACAACTTCGTTATGTCCGGTCATGCCGGAGCAGACTTCTTCATAGGTTGGGTTAGGAGTCAAGCCAGCCGCATAGCCCACCGCAGTCGTAAAAACGCCTGCCAGCTGCCAAAACTTGCGCTCTGCTCCCCAAAAGCAGCCAAGCCCAAACAGGGCTAGCTCCATCCCATCTGGATAGGGGGGCTGAAGCGGGTTGCCGTTGACATAGTGCTGGGCTGGCACAGGCATCGCCTGTGTCCGTCCAGGCAGGGCTTCTTGCGGGCTGGGTAGGGTGAGCTTTTTACCAAAACCAAATAATGCCATAAATCCTGTAGGAGGTTCGACTCCAGATGAAAACTGATTCAACATCCTTAACAAGCAGTATAACAATTGCGCCTGATCTGAATGGCGACAACCCCGTAGAATGGTGAGATGAAAAATTTGCTCCAACTCCCCTCCATTCCTGAGTGTGCCTGGACGCGCCCAATTGGCCTGGGCTGGGAAAAACCCTATACCGTCCGCTATGCCAGCAACTTAGATGACGGGCCTTGGCATGGGATGCCCTTGGGTGGATTTGGCGGCGGCTGCATTGGGCGATCGCCGAGGGGCGACTTTAACCTTTGGCATCTTGACGGCGGTGAGCATATTTTTCAAACCATTCCGGCCTGCCAATTTAGCGTGTTTGAGCAAGTGGGCAGCCAGCCCAGCCAAGCCTATGCCCTCAGCACGGAACCGCCCCGCGATGGCACTCTCTCCGCCTGGAATTGGTATCCGGCTAGTGATCAGCATCAAACCACGGGTACGTATCACGCCCTGTATCCACGCAGTTGGTTTGCCTACGAAGGCGTATTGCAGGCGCAGTTGGTCTGCGAGCAGTTTTCACCGATTCTGCCTGGGAATTACCAGGACACCAGCTACCCGATCGCGGTGTTTGAGTGGACAGCCCACAATCCAACCGACCAGCCCATTACCCTCAGTATCCTGCTGACCTGGCAAAATCTGGTCGGCTGGTTTACAAATGCCAACAAGTCGCCAACCGTGCAGGTGCGGGACGATGGCAGTCCAGAATACGAGTACCGCCCCCGCTGGGGCCAAAGCAGCGGCAACTTCAATCGGGTGTTAGACGATAACGGGCGGGTGGGTTGCCTGTTGGAGCGATCGCCTTCCGATCGCCCAATTGCAGAAGGGGATGGACAATGGGCGATCGCCACTGTCTCTTCGCCCTACAACAGCGAAATTTTTTATTACACCCGCTGGAATCCGGCTGGAGATGGGGCGGAAATTTGGCAGTCCTTTGCGGCCGATGGCTCGCTAGCTAATTTCGATGACGAACGCCCGGCTACGGACGGGGAACAGGTGGCCACGGCGATCGCGGTTCGCTTAACCCTCGCACCGGGGCAGACCCGCCAAATTCCGTTTGTTGTTGCCTGGGACTTGCCAGTGACGGAGTTTGCGGCTGGAGTCACCTATTTTCGCCGCTACACGGACTTTTTTGGTCGAAATGGGCAAAATGCCTGGGCGATCGCTCGCACCGCCCTCAAACTGCACCAAACTTGGCGGGAGCAAATTCAAGCCTGGCAGCAGCCGATCTTAGAGCGCCCTGACTGCCCAGATTGGCTGAAAATGGCTTTATTCAACGAGCTGTATGACTTAACCAGCGGCGGCAGTCTCTGGAGCGCTGCCGATGAGCGCGATCCGATCGGGCAGTTTGCAATTTTGGAATGTCTCGACTACCGCTGGTACGAGAGTTTAGATGTCCGGCTGTACGGCTCCTTTGCCCTCCTGATGCTGTGGCCACGGCTGGAAAAGTCGGTGATGGAAGCCTTTGCCCGCGCCATTCCGACCGCTGACCCCAGTTCGAGAGTGATTGGCTATTACTACACTCAGGGCGTTGAAAGCCCGATCGCCGTTCGCAAAGTTGCCAATGCGACCCCCCACGATTTGGGGGCACCGAATGAGCACGTTTGGGAAAAAACCAACTACACCAGCTACCAAGACTGCAATCTCTGGAAAGACCTACCCGCCGATTTTGTCCTGCTGGTCTATCGAGATTTCTTGTTTACAGGCGGCACAGACTACGAGTTTTTAGCCACCTGCTGGCCAGCGATTCAGGCAGCGTTAGCCTACCTCAAAACGTTTGATCTAGACAACGATGGCATCCCGGAAAACTCTGGGGCCCCAGATCAAACCTTTGATGACTGGCGCTTGCAGGGAATTAGCGCCTACTGCGGCGGGCTGTGGATTGCTGCCTTGGAAGCGGCGATCGCGATCGCAAACCTGCTCTCAACGCAACCCGATCCAGCGGCTGGACTGCCAGCAACCATTGCTACCTATCAAACCTGGCTGGCCCAATCGCGTCCCCTCTATCAAGACAAGCTCTGGAACGGTCAGTATTACCGTCTGGACAGCGGCAGTGGCTCTGATGTGGTGATGGCAGATCAGCTCTGTGGGCAGTTCTACGCTCGGCTGCTCGGTCTACCCGATGTGGTGCCAGCAGACTGCGCCCGCTCTGCTCTCGAAACCGTCTACGACACTTGTTTTCTAAAATTTAACAACGGTTCCCTTGGCGCAGCGAATGGCTTGCGCCCCGGTGGTTCCCCCGAAAAGCCGGATGCTACTCACCCGCTAGAAGTCTGGACGGGCATCAACTTTGGCTTGGCGGCGTTCCTGCTCCAAATCGGTATGAAAACCGAAGCCCTGACGCTAACCGAAGTCGTGGTCAAGCAAATTTACAGCAACGGTTTGCAGTTCCGCACTCCAGAAGCAATCACGGCGGTTGGCACGTTTCGAGCCTGCATGTACCTGCGCCCAATGGCGATTTGGGGAGTCTATGGTGTGCTAACCGATTGGCAGACGAGCAATCAGTAGCAAGAATTAAAGTTTAACTCAATGTTGTAAAAGTCCTAGATCAGAGCAGAGTGTACTTGGTTTGGGCGAGTTGATAGAGTCGTCGCCAAACTAGGCGATTGGTTAAAACAACGAGCAGAGACATCGTCACAGTTGAAGCCAGCAGCAAGGGAAAATTACCTGCCGCACTCGCTTCAGAAATGGTCGAGCCTAGTCCCAGCGTGAATTCAGTCTGGCCGCGAAACTGGACGTATTCACTGACAATGCTGGCATTCCAAGCGCCGCCGACGGCCGTAATGATGCCAGTGATTAGGTAAGGAAAAATGCCGGGCAGAATGACGGTTTTCCAGCGCTGGATTAGATCTAACTGGTAGACAGTGGCAGCTTCAAATAGCTCGGTTGGAATCGACTGCGCCCCCGCGATCACGTTGAACAGGATGTACCACATGGTTCCGAGCATCATCAACAGCACAGAACCAATCTGTAAGCCACCGCCAACATTTGCTAAGGCCAGCAGTAAAACCGGAAATAACGCCGTGGCTGGCACCGAGGCAGCAATTTGAACCACTGGCTGCAAAAGCTGCGCCAAACGGGGGTTACGCCCGATCGCTACTCCCACCGGCACCGTCCATAGTAAAGATAAACTCAGGGCAGCAATTACCCGCAGCGTCGTAATAATTGCCCCGAATACAACCGTTTTCCAGTCGGCCCACGACAGCAGCCGCAGCAGTAAAACCGCTTCCCAGGTGCCCCAGAGCACCAAGAAGGCAAACCCACTTACAAAAAACCAATTTACCCACTGATTTCGATTTTGAGGATGTTTTCTGGCAGTTCGAGCGCTCTGGGCGGGGCGAGACGCAAACTGCGAATCAATGCTTTCGCGGAGGGGTTCAACTAGCCGGAGGTTAATTGCTCGTAAGGTGGGCGATCGGCGTAGAAAGTCTAAAACAAACGACTGCGGAACGCTTTCGGCTTGCACCAACTGAAACTTAAACTTTTCGCCCCAGGCAATCAGCGGTCGCCAAATTAACAGGTCAATCAGAATAATTACGCCAATCAGCGTCATTAAGCCATAGCCCAAAGCCATGTAGTTGCCCTGGTTAGCCGCCGTCCCTAGATAAGATCCCAAGCCCGGCAGCGTAAAGCTTTGGTTGCCGAGGGTAAACGACTCGATCGCAATTAAGAAAAACCATCCGCCAGCCACAGACATAACGCTGTTCCAGATCAGCCCAATTACCCCGGCGGGTAAATCTAAAGTCCAGAAGTTTTGCCACCAGCTCAAGCGATAAACCCTGGCCACTTCCCGCAGCTCTCGCGGCACGCCGGTCAATGACTGGTGAAAGCTAAAGGTCATGTTCCAAGCCATGCCGGTAAAAATCAAAATTACTGAGGCCAGTTCTAGCCCAATTTGCTGCCCCGGAAATAGGCCAATCAAAGCCAGCACGACCCCTGGCAAAAACGATAAGACAGGAATCGACTGCAAAATATCGAGCAAGGGCAGCAGCACCCGCTCCGCAACTTTGTTGTAAAAGGCCAGGTACGCATAGCCCAAGCTGAACACCAAGGACAGAAAATAAGCAGCCACCATCCGCAGCAGGGTTTGGGCGGTATAGGCAGGCAGGCTGCTCGGCGAGAGATCCATCTGTAAGTTGGGGTCGTAGCCGCCTGTAAAGGTGGCGGCGGTTTTGACAATTCCAAAAATCACCGCCACGATCGCCAAAATAATGAGCCCATCCTGCCAAGTCCAATTCAGTCGCCCATTGGTTTTGTTTGCGGGTGTTAAAGGCCGGGTCATGGCAGTTGCTAATCCTGAGTTTGCAGTTTTGGTCAGAAGAATTTGATTCAGAAGAACGTTTGAATTAGAGGGTGTAAGTCAATCTCCCCTAAACAGCCGTCGGTTCGGCATCGACCGGTTCTTCGTCCTGCTCTTCGGGGACGTGAGACTCTAGGAAAATTTCGCCAGCCGGATCGTCGTAGCTGTAGAGTTCGGCGTAGCGTCCCCAGTCGATCGCTGTGTTGAGCTGGCGATTGGCTTCTTGGGGAGTGAAGTGGCGCTCCAAAATGTCTAACACGAGGGCTTCGGCCAGTCGCTGATTTTGCTTTGCTGTCAGCAGAGCGCGAATTTGCTTAACCAGCCGAATATGCTTGAGAAGCTGCTCGCCAATTGTATTCTTGCGTTCATCAATGTCGCCTTCCAGAAAAGCCTGCCCAATTGGGGTCAGCGAAATATCACCCTCATCCAAAGCGACTAAATGCATCAGCTTGGCCGCTTCGACAATTGGCAAAATGTCGTCAATTTCTAATTGCAGCTCTTGCCCCAACCGATAGAGGTCTTCTTTCCGGTTTTCAATTAGTTCCAATAAGCCTGCCACTGAACCAATCCGGACGTGGGGCAGGTTTTGGTACTTGACGGTCTGCGGTTCCGGGGCCGATTGCCCGATCGCAACAGGTTCTGGCTCTGCCTCATCTAAGTCGGGATTGGTGAGAATTTTGTACACGCGGTCAACGATCGCCTGAAAGGCCGGATGTTTGCGATCGCGGTAGTGGGGCAAAGTCATCGGGAAATCGGCCCGAATCCGGCCGGGGTTGCGCCCCAGCACAATAATCCGATCCGCCAAAATCACCGCTTCTTCAATGTTGTGGGTGACAATTAAAATACTTTGGGTGGGAATTTTGTCTTCCAGCCACAGGTCTAACAGTTCAAACCGCAAGTTCTCGGCAGTCAAGACATCCAAAGCCGAAAACGGTTCATCCATGCAGAGCAGCTCTGGCTCTACGGCCAGGGCGCGGGCGAAGCCCACTCGTTGCCGCATCCCGCCGGAAAGCTCCTTGGGGTAAGCGTTTTCAAACCCATCCAGACCAATGATATCGATCATCCGCAGGGCTTTACGCCGCCGCGATTTCGGGCCTTCCCCGATCGCCTTTAAGCCCAACTCGACGTTTTCGAACACGGTCAGCCAGGGATAAAGGGCTGAGTTTTGAAAGACAATTGCGGCACCAGGGTTCAGCCCGACCATTGGGCGATCGCGGTAAAGCACCTCGCCGTTAGAAGGGGCAATCAGTCCGGCGATAATTCGCATCAGGGTTGATTTACCGGAACCGGATGGGCCAAGCAGGGCGACAATTTCCCCGGTGCGAAGCTCCAGGTTAATGTTCTCCATGATCGTAATGGTCTGACCGTTGGGCTGCTGATAAGACTTGCCCACGCTGATCAGCTTGCTCAGAGATTCCACTGCTGCTTTGGTCTTCATCTGCTCCCCTCTTTGCCCAGTCACACTCAACCCTAATTGCCCAGGATTAATAATTGATTAACCCATCCCGGCAACTTAGAACAATTTCTGAATGATGCGTCGCAACCCTGAACAGAGATAGCGGATGTAGATCAAAAGCTCTGACAGATTAATTGTTTGACAGTTGTTCAGAAACTAAGGACTAGCCCATTCCCCGGCTGCCTAGTTCAGTCTACTTTGATTGTACCTGTCTGAACTAGATGCAGAGATCAAAATAGCTCACCAATTCGCTGTGATCCTAACTGGTGAGACTTTACGCTTTAGCGCAATTGGTTGAACTCTTCCTCGCTGATCCCCAACTGGCTTAGAATTTCTTGGAACAACCAGCTGCCTATCTCCACATTGCTGTGAATCGGAATTGTGGTTGCCCTTCCGTCAGCATGTTTCCATCGGGCATGACTGCCTTTTTGCCGCGCTTTTTCAAACCCCAGTTTTCTTGCCACCCGTTCGATTTCTTTTGCTTTAGCGGGCATTAGGCACAGCTATCTCAACATCATTGGGTAGCTTTTGATCTGCCGCTTGATACTCCTCTCGAATCATCTCAAACACTTGGATCAGTTCGGCTTGTGCTTCCTCTATGGTCTTTCCCCAAGCGTGACAGCCTGCGATCGCTGGAACATAAGCAACAAAGGTTTCATTATCATCAGGGCGCAGTACAATGGTGTAATTTTTTAGAGATCGCATAATGATTTAAGAAGAGCGACACCTACCACGAAATTAGCATACCTCTCATCAACTGAGTAAAGATTGATCGGCGAATTAATGATTTAAGATTGCCCGAATAAGCAAATGATTGGAAAAATCAAATATTCCAGAAAAAACAGCTTCCAAATAAATTGATAAAAACTCGCGATCGCCTTTTTATCGGCTAAATCTACGCCTCGGCTGCGCCACCACAGTAGAGCCAGCAGCCCTAACTGGGTGACAATTAAGCCCACTGTTTGTACGCCTGGCAAACCAGCCAAAGCCGCGATCGCCATTCCTAGATAGCAGGTCGTCAATACCCACAGAGCCAGGTTAAAGACGCGCCGCGCGCCCAGCTTAATCGTCAGAGTTGTGATTTTGTACTGACGATCGCCCTCAATGTCTGGAATGTCTTTGAAGATGGCGATCGCAAAGGTGAACACAACGACAAAAACAGTTAACGCCCAGACTTGGGGTGGAATCCCGCTGCCGCTGCCAAATTGGCTTTGAAAATGCAGAAATAGGCCTAAGTTGACAATCACACCCCGGACGCCAAAAATGCATAGCGCCGCCCAAACTGGAAACCGCTTCAGCCGGATCGGCGGCAGCGAATAGGCAGTGCCAATCAGCAAGCTTAAGGCCACTGTGACTAGCAACCCTGGCCCTTGCCAAATCGCGATCGCCAGCGCCACAATTCCACTAACGCTCACGATCGCTATTCCCTGCGATCGGGAAAACTCTCCTGCTGCTAACGGCAAGTGGGGTTTGTTGATCTGGTCGATCGCCACATCTGTGAGCTGATTCAGACCGACAATGTAAACATTACCCGCCAAACACGCCAGCCAAGCCCATCCTAAATCGGTCAAGCTTGCCGGGGAGAACGCTGCTGGCGCTAGAGCCATGCCGTACAGCCCCAGCACGCTCAAACTGGTGCCAATAATCGTATGGGGACGAGAAAATTTCCAGAGTGCGGAGAGCTTGGCCCGCTGCCAGTCCAATATTGGAGAAATCAAGCTCATTCCACGTCCCTCTTCCCTGCTCAGCAAGCTACAACCCAAGCCTGAGGAGTGCTCCCCAGGTTTTTCTATTTAACGATTGATAATGTCTACTTACTGGATTTCAAAAATCGATTTGTCGGTCAGTCGATGGTTCAAGCCATAACCAAGACTGGCAATTCTAGCCATCCCAAGTTATAACTGACAGTGAAATTAGGAAGAGTAATTTGGGAATAGTAAGTTAACCCAAAGTTTATATTGCTTAATAAATTGTGCTAGCTCTTCCATAAATCCTGGGCATCTATACCAATGGATTTAGAAACTTACTCTTCGCTATTAACAAATTTACCTGTTGTTGTTTACCGCCGTTACTCTACAACTTCGATTGAGCTGGTCAATAATGCCATTCAAAGCCTGAGTGGTTATGCTGCCAGTGAGTTTATTGATCATCAAACCCGTTCTTTCAGTAGTTTAATTAGCCCTCAGGATCGAGAGTGGGTTGAGGGGGCAATTGAGCAGGCGATCGCCCGTCAAGTTGCTTACAGTCTAAAGTACCGCCTTATTCGAGCCGATGGTCGGTCAGTCTGGGTCAGTGATCAAGCTCAGCCAGGGAACAATGGCGATCAAATTTGGTTCGATGGGGTTGTCTCTGAGATCTCGCAGGCAATGAGCAATGACTTAGCCTCTGACAGCGATCAGTTAGCCCAAGCCAAACAAGACAATCAAATAATGGCAGAGATTGCCCGTCAGGTTGACCAAAGGTTATCTTTCCACGTTGATAACACTCCGCTGGCCGTAATTGAGTGGGATGCTGAATTCCGGGTGCAGCGCTGGTCAAGCCAAGCAGAACAGATGTTTGGCTGGTCGGCCGCAGAAGTGATTGGCAAAAGGTTCAGCGATTGGACGTTTGTTTACGAAGCTGACCTTGATGCCGTCAATCAAGTTGCTAGTGCATTAATCAGCAGCGGTAGAAACACCAGCCAGAATCGCAATTATGCCAAAGATGGCTCAGTTGTCTACTGTGAGTGGCACAATTCCGTGCTGCTGGATGCTGCTGGTCAGGTGCTGTCAATTCTGTCACTGATTTTAGATGTTAGCGATCGCAAACGGGCTGAGCAGGAGCGGCAAGAAATTGAAATTGCCCTCCGTCGCAGTCAGTCCCAGTATCAAACCATTTGCCAACTGACTACAGAGTACATTTACTCTTGCTATGTCACTCCAGAAGGAGAACTGATTGATGAATGGACTTCGGGCAGCCTTGAGCGGCTGACCAGCTACACGGAAGCCGAACTACCGGCTGACAAATGGTTAGACGTGGTTCATCGCGATGAGCGCCCCGCCGTCAGCGCCCTGATTCAACGGGCAATCGCCACGATTGAGCCAGCCGCACTAGAGTATCAGATTGTTACGAAGGATCAAGAACTGCGCTGGGTGTGCGATCGGATTCAGCCAGAGTGGGACGCCACAGAGCAACGAGTTGTCAGGTTGTTAGGTTCTTTAGAAAACATTACCGAGCGCAAACAAACAGAGCTATCGCTGCAAGAGAGCGAAGCCCGCTTTCGCTCCATCTTTGAAGAGTCTCCGGTGGGGATTAACTTGGTAGATTTGGAGGGCAAAGTCCTCAAGGTCAACCCCAGTCTCTGCCAGATGTTAGGCTACACTCCAACCGAACTGAGTCAAATGAGTTTGGTCGAACTGACGCATCCGCAAGATTGGCAGCGGGAGGCGACCTATATGCAGCAAGTGCTGCAAGGAGAGATTTCCAGCTATCAGATTGAGAAGCGTCTATTACCAAAAACCGGCAAACCGCTCTGGGTTAATCTCAGCACTGCCATGATTCGGGATGCTGAAAATACAATTCTCTACGGTTTGGGAATTGTTGAAGACATTAGCCAGCGCAAACAAGCTGAAGCTGCCCTGCAACTGCAAGCGGAGCGAGAACAGGTCTTGGGCGAAATTACGCTGCGCGTTCGCAAGTCGCTCAAGCTAGAAGATATCTTAAACACAACGGTTGAAGAAATTCGGCGATCGTTTCAAGCTGATCGGGTGTTAATTGCCTATTGTGCCAGCCAAGGCAATAACAAAGTGGTGGCCGAATCGGTTAGCCCTGGTTGGCCTGCTTTTATGGGGGTTTCAATTCAGGAACCTTGGTTCTGGGAGCGCTTAGATTTTTATCGGCAAGGGCACTACGAAATTGTCCACGACCTCACTTCACAAGCCTTGTCAGGCGATCTACATGCCTGGATGGAGCGGTGGCAAATCAAATCTAGACTAGCTGTGCCAATTTTGTCAGAGAACCAATTTTGGGGAATTATTGCCATTCACCAAAGCTCCGTGATTCGAGACTGGCGATCGTATGAAATTACCCTACTCGAACAATTAGCCAATCAGGTGGCGATCGCGATTCAGCAGGCAAGACTCTACCGAAAATTACAGGCTGCTAACCAAGAGCTGGCCCAACTCGCCTATTTAGATGGGTTAACTCAACTGGCGAACCGGCGGCGGTTTGATGAATACCTGGAGCAAGAATGGCGACGGATGCAGCGCGAACAAGTCCCCCTGACGCTTGTGCTGTGCGATATTGACTTTTTTAAGAGCTATAACGACAACTTTGGGCACTTAGCCGGGGATCAATGCCTGCAAAAAGTGGCTCAAGTCTTGCGTCAATCTGCCTTACGCCCAGCCGACTTGGTTGCCCGCTACGGCGGCGAAGAATTTGCCCTTGTCTTACCGAACACGAGAGAAGAGGGAGCGATTAAAGTGATCAGGACAATTCAATCTCACATGCAAACCCTGCAAGTCAGTCAGAGCGATCGCCTAGTCACGCTTAGCTTTGGGATTACAACTGCTATTCCCAATCAAAAAAGCTCACCAGAGACGTTAATTAAAACGGCTGATATTGCTCTCTATCGGGCAAAATGCCAAGGGCGAGACTGTTTTGTCGTTTTGAGAGGGTCAGTCCCAGAGCGGCAATAGGCTTGTTTTCTTTCCAGGAAGCTTTCCCAGGGCAGCGCTTAAGCTAACGCATCTGCCCGCTAAAGCTCCCCACACGCCCAGGTGGGATGTCTTCGCATACTGTTAACGTGCTGGGCTTACAGCGCTTTACCACCACCTGCATTCCCTGTGCCCCCTCTCGCTCAATGTCTTCCAGATAACCTGGCTTCGCTTTCTCAGCTTCAGCTTCACTTAAAAAAGGGCCAAAGTAGTATGTGCAATGAGGAGAGGTCGTTGTCACTTCCACCCACCAGGCCAGACCAATTTGATTAGCAATCCCTGTGAACCAGCTAGAAAGTCCTGCTGAAGCATCTTTTTGCTTTTCCACCAAGGAAGTATCCTCCTAAACTTGCCAATTATTCTAACGACTTTAAACGGTTTAAACACCGCTGATCGCGGCTGATGATTGGCTCCTTATTTTATAGCAGTTCATAAGTATTTACAGTTTTTACAAGTATTTAGAAACTGTAACTAACCTTCGACTGGACTGAGTTGCCAGTTCTCCAAATGCAATCGCCGTTGCCAGCGCTGCCGATACACTTCATAGAGGGCCATGCCGGTCGCTACGGAAGCGTTCAAGCTGGCAGTTTTACCCTGGAGGGGAATCGAAACCAGCTGATCGCAGTAGCGTTGCACTAGCAAACTTAAGCCAGCCCCTTCTGCCCCAACCACGAGCACAATCGGCCCAGAAAACTCAATCGTGGATAAGGGGGTATTGGCGGTTGCAGCTAGCCCATAAACCCAGAAACCAGCTTGCTTGAGCTGCTCTAAAGACTGATTAAGATTCACAACGCGGGCAACTGCAAAATGCTCTAGTGCTCCGGCCGCCACTTTTGCGACGGTAGAAGTGACACCAACGGCTCGCCGATGGGGCATCAGTAAGCCTTGGGCGCCGAGCGCTTCGGCTGACCGAATCATTGCCCCTAAATTATGGGGATCAGTGACGCCATCGGCCGCAATTAGAACCGGATGTTCACTGGCTGCTTTTGCCCTAGCGATTAATGTATCAAGATCGAGATAGCTATAGGCAGCGACTTGGGCAGCAACTCCCTGATGCTTGGCATAGTTAGTAATTTGGTCTAAACGCCGATGATCCACTTCATCGATCACAACCCCCTCAGCCTTGGCTTGCAGGAGTAGCGTATGAAAGCGGGGATCGTAGCGCAAATGGGCAACAATCCAAATTCGATTCAAAGGACGCTGACTTTCTAGGGCAGCTTGCAGAGTATGACGACCGTAGATCAAATCAAAGTCGCCTGATTCTGCTTCGGGTTGAGGCGCGGGTTGCCGCTGAGCCTGATCCCCTGATCTGTCGCTGGTTCGCTCAGAGCGCTCACGCGGCGATCGCTCAAACCGCTCTCGCTCAGGTCTTTCTCGTCTTTCAGACCGCTCGCTCCCCGATCGCAGGACGGGGCGAGTGTCTCGCCAGGAGGAGGGTTTGTTCCGCTCAGAGCCTTTCAACTGCTGTGATGACTCTTCAGATTCGCTGCGGCTTGAGCTACGACCATTTTGCGGGCGTGGACTCTGAGGACGAGGGCGACGATCCAGGGCAGATGCTTTGCGATCGCGCAGGGGTTTAGCCGCACTGGAAGACTTGCGATCAGAGGATTTACCTGGACGGGGACGGGGTTTAGAGCGATCGTCTTTAGCCATAATTTTGCCTTGCCTAATTTCTAGGCTGAATCATTGATCGCTCCAATTTGCCAGCAAACAGAAGCACGGTTCTCCATCATATCTGGCAACCTAAGTTGCTTGACGGCACCAAAGATAAGATTTTTCTGAAGATAGATCACCTGTCGGTTGGATCTGTGATGATTTTGAGCGCTTAAGTTGGAGGTGGAGTTGGGGCAACGGTATAGCCAACGGCGCGCTGCAAGGTTGCTAAGGCTCGATTGTAGTCGAGGGTGGCTGCTAATAGATTGCCTTGGGCTTGGGTTAAGTCAGCTTCAGCGCTGGTGACATCCGACTGAGTGCCCACGCCGGCCTGAAAGCGCAACCGAGCCAAGCGAAGCGCTTCTGTCGCTTGATCCACCCCAGATTTAGAGGTCTGGATATTCTGCAAATTAGACTGCAAGCTAATATAGGCTTCTTCCACCTGGAGACGAATCTGATTTTTATTGTTGGCAAAGTTAGTTTCGGCGATCGCAATATTTTCAGTCTGTTGAGCCGCACTGGCGCGAGCAGACCCGCCATCATACAAGCTAAAGCTGACCTGCATGCCAAGGCTATAGCCATACTGAAGCGAAGCATCGTCAAAAAAGCGATCAAAAGCATTCAGATTCGCAAAAGCAGTCAGTCGCGGCCCGAGGCTAGACAGAGCAATTCTGCGGTTTTGAATAGCAATAGTTCGCCGCGCAATGAACTGAGCTAGCTCGACTCGATTGCTGAGAGCCAAAACAATCGACTGTTCCAGGTTCAACGTCCAAGTTCCAGCCGCTGCCACAGGGTCAGCTAAAGTCAGCTCGGCTTGATCATTGAAGCTCAGCCGCTGAGCTAATTGTTGACGACTAGTGATTTGGAGATTGCGAGCCTGAGTTAAGTTTTGTTGGGCATTGGCCAGCGTCACCTGAGCTTGCAGAACATCAAACCGAGTCCCTAAACCTGCTCTCTCTTGAGCAGCCGTATCTCGCAAACTCACTTGGGCATTATTGACAGCCGCTTGGGCAATTCGAACTTGAATCTCTGCCTGTTGGGCATTGTAGTAGTCATTGCTGACATCGAGCTGAAGCTGTTCTGCCTGGCGCTGCACTTCTAGTTCACTTAAGCGCACCTGTTGTCTAGCCGCTTTGATTGAAGCATCGCGTTGACCAGAGGTATAAAGGTTATAGCGGAGAGAGAGCGACCCATTAAAGGCATTTTCAGTCGTTGTCCCCAAGCCAGAGCCGCCTCCCCCTGTGCCAGAACCAAGCGCACCAATCCCGAAACTAGGCACAGGCAGCGTCAGCGGCGACAAAACAATGGGTGCAAACTGAGAAGGGGTGGCGGCTGTGGCGGCACTTTGCTGTAGCTGACTAATTTGTTGCTGAAGCTCTTGGTTTTGCTGGTCTGACAAGCTGGTCAGTTGCGCTCCCTGAAATAGCTCTTGCAAGCGGCGAATTTGGGTCTGGAGGGTTTGCTGAGCTTGGGTTTGTTGGGTTAGCAGTTGCTGCTGGAGCTGTCGCTGCTGCTCCGTTTGCAGTTGCTGCTGCTGTTGGAGCTGAAGCGCAGTTGTCTCAAGCGTATCGCTGCCAGAGACAGTCCGAGAAACACTGCTTTGCAAACTCAAGGTTGGAAACTGAGCGGCTAGAGCTTGTTTCAGGGCAGCTCGGCTTTGACGTAACTGCAATTCTGCCACCTGAAGCGTGCGGTTGTTGCGACGAGCAAGCTCTAGACACTGTTGGAGAGTCAGCGGCTGAGTCAGATCAATTTTGATTTGCTCAGGCTCAGCCGGTAAAAACAAAGGATTAGCGTTGGGATTGAGCGGAGTTAAATCAGCCGCGGCTTGACTTGTTAACGGCGGCGCATCTGTGACCGCCGGGGTCGATGATGGGGCTATGACTGGAGCGGGTGGCGTGTCCGCCGATGGAGTGGATGAATTAGATGGAGATGAATTAGGTTGAGCAGCCAGCTTCAACAGTAAGCTGTCAGTCACGGTTAACAGATCAGCGATCGCCACTGGATCAACTGCTTGGGCACTAGCACCAGTTTTCAATAAAGGAGATGGCCCGGCTGAAGAGGCTCCATCAGCGGGCAGAGGCTTTGGCTGCTTTTGAACATTAATTGTATGACGAGACTGAGCGGAAGCTTGACTCGCTGTAGCCACAACAAGGGCTGTGCCTATTCCCACAGCCATTAGGCAACGCATGATTCCCATAGGACACCCTGACCTTAATTGCTAAGAGCAGCAGGGCGGCCCAAGTTGGCAGTACTCTGAGGCTTGATCATCACAGTTTTTGTTATCCTCACACCAGCAGACAAATCGCAAGCAGGGAAGTTAGGTTCCATCCTACCTTGGCAAATATCGCCCTTTGCTTGATAAGAGTCAAGCTCTTAAACGTTGCACAGGTTTAGATCTTTCTAGTTTGGGACATTACTTTAACTAAAATTGCTGACTAAACAAGTCTGCACTGCTGCGATCGCCCCACTCTCACTCTTCTAAAAAACTAATATTGATCAAGCTCTGTGATCTCAAGCTGGTGTGACGCAATTGCAAGGATTGGCATCAACCCTGCTGCGTAAAGTCTCTTCAGGCGAAAATCAGCGGGGATTGTAATCTGACTGCTCAATTCAAGCCAGCATGAAGCGAAACACGATTGTGATTGGAGCCGGAGCGGCTGGGCTGGCCGCCGGGTCTGCCTTGCGGGCTGCGGGTCAGCACGTCACCCTTTTAGAAGCCAGAAACCGGGTTGGCGGCAGAGTGTGGACCGATCGCAGTTTTGTTGAGCAGCCAATTGAAAATGGGGCTGAGTTTATTCATGGCGATCGGGCGATGACTTGGCGGTGGGTGCAGGGTTTGAGCGCAGGAACAGTTCCCATTCCTAAGTACACTAGCTATGCCTACGAACATCAGGGACAACTCCACAGCTATCAACAGGCCCTGCAATGGGCCGGCTTTCAGCAAGTCCCCTGCTTGGAAGACCAGATTGCCCAGGCAGACTTAGGAGCAGGCGATCGCTGCTTATCAGACTGGCTGGCAGAATTAAACCTGGCTCCTCCAGCCCAGCACTTGGTGGGGCGGCTATTCGCGAACTCGCATTTGACCGAGCCAGCCAATTTGAGTTTGGCTGACCTAGCCCACGAGGCCAAGGTCCACCAGGCAGGGCACGGAAATTTTCGGGTTGCGGGCGGATACGATCGCTTATTAGCCGCTCTAGGAGCAGGATTGCCCATACAACTGAATACAGCCGTGCAGGCAATTGACTGGCAGCAAGCGCCAGTCAAGGTCGTGGCTGTGAATCCCCAAGGACAGACCATAGAGTTGACCGCTGACCAAGTCGTGATTACGGTTCCACTGTCGTTGCTTCAGCAGCAGGCGATCGCCTTTACGCCTGCCTTGCCCCAGTCAAAAATCCAGGCGATCCAGTCCTTGAGGATGGGAGCAGCCGTTAAGCTTCAGCTTGTCTTCAGCCAGCCGTTTTGGCAGCCTGAAGTTAGCCTCTTGGTTGGCTTAGGCGCAATTCCTGTCTGGTGGGCACCCGGCTATCAGCGCCCTGGTTTTCCGCCCGTATTAACTGCCTTTGTCGGTGGGCAGTCTGCTCTGGCTCTGAATGCAGTTTCGGAAGCTGAGGCGCTAGAAATCGGACTGAATGACCTTTGCCGTTTATTTGGCAATCATGTCCCTCGCCAACTATTTGACAAAGGGCGGCGAATTTCCTGGCTGGATGACCCTTGGGCGAGGGGTGGCTATAGCTTTGTTACCCCTGGAGCCTTTGGAGCCAGGCATGTGTTAGCCCAGCCTTTAGCCAACCGGCTGTTTTTTGCTGGCGAAGCCACGGTGACTGACAGTAACCCGGCCACAGTCCACGGCGCGATCGAGACCGGGCAGCGGGCAGCGCGGGAAATTCTCCAGTCGAGTGGCGAACTCTGGGAGCGCCAGATTAGGATAGGAGGTGACAGCGCTGACTGATCGACAAGTTTGATACAGACCGTAATCCACGATGAGTCTGTATTATGATCTGATTAATTCCGGCTCAAGCTCAGGTTATGCTTCCCCTCCCGGATTGGTAATTCAACAGAATTTGGCGATCGCAGTGTGCCTGCTCTAGGAAAATGTGCAGCGCTTTTTGCTGGTATTTCAAGCATTGCTGAGGCGATCGCTTTTACAAATAAACAAGGTGAGTCTCGACAGAGAACTGGCCTTGATTTTTTATTTTTTGATACTTCTCCTCTACATTTGAGTCTTTGTTATGAATTCTTCTTCTGAGCCGGAAACTGAACCTCCGACGGCTAACGGTTCAAGCTCGGTCTTTATCCGAGAAATGGGCGTTGATGATATTGCTCCTGTTTACCATTTAGGCGAAAGTCTGTTTACTAGTGACCTTTACCCCTACCTCTACCGAATTTGGGACGAGTGGGAGGTGATTGGCCTCTACAACACCGACGCTGAATTTTGTTTGGTGGCAGAGGTCGATGGGCAACTGGCTGGATTTGTCTTAGGCACAATTATAAGTAAAGCTTCCTGGGTTTACGGTTACATCATCTGGCTGGGGGTTAGCCCTGCTTTTCAGCGGCGCAGAATTGCCGATAAGCTGGTGGACAAGCTGGTCGAGCGGATGGTTGAGGAGGGGGCCAGAATTATGTACGTAGACACTGATCCAGCCAATCTGCCCGCGATGAAGTTCTTCAATCGCAAGGGCTTTGGCAATGCTCGCAAGCACGTCTTTTTATCGATGAACCTAACCAAGCATGAATACTATGGGCGATTAATTGCCTACGAACGAGATAAGTCTGAGCGAGAAGGAACCCGCCGCCCCCGCCGCCGCCAATAGGCTGCCCGCAGATTAACATTAGCCGAAAGCGCTGTCTCAAAAGAGCGCGATTGAACAAGCTCACTCTAGGGGACGCGCTGACCGTAGATTAAGGGACGATCGCCAGGGGCAGCAATTGTCTGCCCTTGTTCATTCACTGCCCATAGCTGCTCTTGGCTGTCGCCCAGCAGACTAGTCCGAAATAGCAATTGATTCGGGTGAGTGGCGCTCCAGCCCATCAACACCGCAGTGTCATAATCGACCGACTGGGGACAAATCGTAGCGGTGCGCTTGGATTGACGATACCAAACAACGGCTGAGTCAGAAGCAATGTCTGAACTTGTCAGCGCGACAAAATTTCTGATCAACAGGCGATCGCCCGTTTGTGACCAGCCGACCGGCCAGAGAATCGCAATCGTGCCGGTCAAATCACTCGGTCGAGCTGAATTGCGGAGGAGACGGGTGGGCAGCTCGATCTGCTGAATTTGACCAGTGGGGCGATGTTTAATCACTAAGGCGCTACTAATTTGGCTAGCAGTGAATTGCGGTTCGACCCGCATCCGAATCTGACTGTAGGCCGTGTACTCGCCGTCAGGAGACACCATTTGCTCACTTTGATAAGAGCGCACCTCTGCCCGGCCAGACCGCGTCACTTCAGATTGGGCCTTTTCCACCCACCCCCAGGGAATTGGGTAGGGACTCGCGATCGGATCTGTGCCAGTTTTGGGAACACTAGCAATCAGTGGGGTTGGAGACGCGATCGCAGACTTTATCAGCGCCAAAGATTTAATTTCAGCGCCGGTAAATTCATTGTTTGTTACAAAATCAAAAGAAGGAGCAACCTGCCCAGGCAACCCGATACCCAGCAAGGGTAGCCACAATAAGAAAGGGGATGAAAATCGCCAGCTAGATTTCACAAAACTACCCTGAATTTAAGGCAGCAGTTTTTACCTTAAAAACTGCTTTATTGAGTAGGACTTGTCTAGCAGAGCGCTTTTGGATCAGTGGAGTCCGCCCACGCAAGGCTTCAGTTTCTTGAGTAGAACTGTCAAGCTTTGTCTAAGCAGCTCGACCTGAAGCTGAGATGGGTGCCAGATGCTGCACAATTCCTAGTTTTAGATATAGCAACCTCCATACAACTCAAACCAAAACTTACTAAACCTTCAAATCAACTTAATGATTTGCAATGCTGATCAGTGCCTGGACTGATCGAGCAGCTTAGAAAATTAGCCGGTCATTTCAGACTCCAAGGTTTAAATTTCTGAGGAACGATAAGTGATTTTTAAGGTTTAGTACGAGCAGACAAAATCAATTTATTCGCTTTTGCTGCTGATCCCCAACCTAAATCAGCCCATATTTGATAACTAAGTATTTTTACTAAATCAGCTTTATCAAGTATAAAAAGATCCTAAAACTCCTAACTTTATTTGGGATCGCTGGAACCGTGATTCACTTTGACTTAGAGGACTGTCAGCCAGCCTTCTGGCCGCTCAACTAGCCCCATAAAATCAGATCACATAAAACACCCTTTTTAAGCCTCTGTATGGTAGACCACACTTCCCTGATCGCCGCCTGCCGCTTTTGTAAGTACTATACCCCTGAAGGACGCCGAGGGGGAGAGTGCCAGAAGCTAGGTGTCTTAGTTAAAGGAGATTGGAAGCCTTGCTCCTTGGCGATCCCAGCTTTTTCACCCTCCTGGGACGAACTACAACAGGTAGTCTCGGCCCAGGAGGCGGTTAAAGTTGAAGCTGCGGTTGAAGTGATGTCAACGAAAGTCGCTGCCGTTGAGCTGAGCAGATTAACATTGCCTCAAAAATAAGTGGACTTCTGAAGCAGTGGGTTGACCAGCGATCGCCCCTGGTTTTGTCGTTACTAAAGCTCCAACAGCGCTAGCAAAACTAATGAGGCCCATAGCTACGTCTAAACTCAGTTCGGTTTGCTCACCCAGTAAGCACAGTTGATGCAGTAAACCAGCCAAAAACCCATCTCCGGCTCCCGTCGTGTCAACAGTCTGAACCGGCAAAGCTGAGAGTTGCCCGGCTTGCTCAGCTAGAACATACCGACACCCCTGCTCTCCCATCGTAATCACAGCTCCCTGGATGGATGAGGCTGAAGAGTGCGAACCAAAGCCAGCCTGAATTACGGCTGGATCAGTGGTTTGAAAAAATAGCTCAGCTTCTTCCAAAGAAAGCTTGAGAATATCAGCTTGCTGAATAAAGTCGCGAATCTGAGCGATCGCCGCTTCTGGATGGGGCCAAAAAATCGGTCGCCAGTTGACATCAATCACAATCCCTAAGCCGTGTTGGCGAGCTAACTCAATTGCCCGCTGCATAGCCTTGGCTGTGACTGGGGCAGCTAAGCCGAGAGTTCCCAACACCAGATACTTAGCGCCAGCAAATAGCTCCTCTGGCAATCGTTCGGCTTGCAATTGCCGATCGGCAAACTCAAGCGCATCGAGTGGGCCAAACCCGACAAACTGGCGCTCATAAACCAGCTCAGTCCCTGGATTGTCGGTCGGAATCCGAGTCACGTAAACCCGGCGAGTTGTCGCCTGCGCGGACTGCTGAATGCCGCCAATCTCAACCCCAAGCTGCTGCAATTGCTCTAAAATCCGCATCCCATCTGGATCTTGTCCGACACAACTGATTAATGCTGCGGGAGTCGAGAGTTTTACCAATCCACAGGCAACGTTAGCCGGAGCGCCACCCAAATAGGCTGTCCAAGAAGAGACTTCCGCTTGAGATTTACCAACTTGATCGGCCAGATAGTCCCACAGCACTTCTCCCAGGCAAATCACTTGTGGATGGGTCATCTTTCGTTTCTGCCCCTAGCGCATAATATATAGATAGAGTATCGCTGCTCGTCACCAAACTCATCCGTATTGGCCCATGTTCAGTTGAGGGAATGAACCTATGCCTACCTCTGGAGCTTACAGCCAGGAAGATATTCAGCAAATTTTGCACATTGCGATCGTCCAGCAGGTTGACACTGGCGAATTTTCCCGTGAGCAGTTGCTAGAAATCGCGGCTGAATTAGGCATTTCACCTCAATTGCTGCAAATTGCCGAGCAAGAGTGGCAACAGCAGCAAAGCTTACAGCGCCAACGGCAAGACTTCGATGCCTATCGCCAGCACCAATTGCGTCAGAGCGGGATCAAATTCTTAATTGTTAATTCGTTTCTAGTCAGTCTTAACATCTTGATGGGATTTGGCTTTCCGTGGTCGGTTTATGTGCTGCTGTGCTGGGGGCTGGGGCTGTCGCTCAAAACTTGGAAAGTTTACGCCAGCAGAGGCGAAGATTACGAACGCGCCTTTCAGCAATGGTATCGTCGGCATCAGCTCCGCCATTTTGTGAGTGGCTGGGTGGGTAAAATAGGCAGGCTACTAAACGCCTAAGCTTGCTTAAACCTTGAGATCGGCATACCAAATCGATACTTCCGTCTCTGGATTCGATTTTGCTTCAAACCACTGCTTGGCTTGGGGAAATCTGTTTAGCAAGTCAGTTGATTTTTGTTGAGAGTCACAAACATCTTTGCTACAAACAAAAACCACTCTTAAAGCCTGACTTATCTTAATCTGCTCAGGATTTCTAGACCCAGCTATGGCAGAAAAGAAAGGATTGTTGAGCAACATGCATCTGCTCTTAATCTCTAGCCATGCTCCAACTGAATTCGGATGATAGGGAATATTCAGAATTACAACATCGTTGGGAGATTTAACTAGCCCTTCTATTTCGTTAATTACGGCTTTGACATTGTGCTTAGAAAGAGTAGGAACATATAGCCAATTATTTGTAGAAACATACTTGGTATCAACCCTGTCAATCACAATGTTCTTCGTGAAGTTTGTAATCGACCATAGATTTGGCGTCGCAAATAGCAACAGAGCCGCCAAAATGTTGACGATCGCTAAAACGAAAGACTGCTTTTGAGAAGTGCTATCTTGCCAGGTATTGGCACTTAGAAAAGCATCTATTGCTAAAATTTGTGCGAGTACAATAAAAATACAGGAGTAACGGGGTAAGTCCCCTCCTAAGAAGTTATAGCCAACTTTTAGACTTAGATAAAAAAGGGCTGCGATCGGAATCAATGTTGTTAGTAGCATTAGAGAGAATGCTTTGCCAGCCGATTTTCTGAACTTTGCCAGCAAATAAATAGCCAGAAATGTGCCCGGAATTCCAGATGCTTGAAAAAGCAGATTCCGTTCGAATAAATCAACTGAGGCTGGTAAAGCAGCAAAACCTTGATTAAAAAAAATGAAATGTTGAATCCAGTCTGTACTCTGGAAAAAAGACAATCCTAAACTACTTAAGCCAATCAGTAATGGATTGGGACTTTGCTCAAGAAAATCAGCTGTTAGATATTGATCGACGGCCGTCGATACCCCTAATAATGATTGATTGAGAGCAGTTAATAAAATAAATGGAATGGCAAAAGAAACTAAGAAAACAGCCGCAAGCATCAATTTCTGAATAGCTTTGGTCTCTTTGTGCTCGAATACTAAACCAACAATTGTGTAGCAGACTAAGGCGATCGCAACTGGAAAAGCTGAATACTTCATCCAGTAGACTAATCCTAGAAGTAGCCCAAAACTAGAAAGCTTTAATCCTTTTATGCTCAAGCTTTCATGCTGCCAGCCTGCAAAAGTGGTCATCCGAAGCGTTAGTAAAAACATCCACGGCATGTATGCAAACGGAAGAATATCACCCGCCCCAATCCCTGATGCGACTGATGTGGTGGCATAGCCGATCGCGTAAATCGGCAGTGTGATTGATAATAGAATTTTTGTCAGCCATTTAACTTCAATCAATTCGGCAACTTTTAACCATCCCCAGCCACCCGCTATAAACAATATAAAAGTTGTGAGTTTAACGGCAGCTCCCAATGGCAGACCCAAAACTATGAAGGGGAAAAAGACGAATAGTATTCCTGGCGGCCACCACGCAATCCAGCGTTGAATATCAACCGATAGATCGTTAGGATTAGGAATGACTAAGGCATTAAATAGATTGCTGCCGCCATTTAAGAGTTGCTGCAAACTCTTGAGTTGAAATGCAACGTCGGTTTCTATTTGGTACGGGTAGATTGACCCTAGTCCGTAAAAAAGTGAAATTACAAACAAAAAAACAAAATAGGGTGTCTTCTGATCACGGATCAAATTATTTGGGTTCATTATAGAAGTTTCCACATTCAATCATCAAATTTTCGTGGCAATCCTAATTGAGTTTTGAAATGCACTTTTTGTAGATCTGACTCTAATCTCTGACCTCGGTTTGAAAACTGATTTAGGATGTGTGATTTTGTACGTAAAGGCACAGATTTGAGGTTATTCCGAATAGCTTTGTTGACCTATTTTTAATCGTTGTCGTTGACGGAAAGAAAGAAAAGAGTTCATTTAGGGTTAAAAGGTTCAGATTCTCTTCTTTTGACCAAAATTCTTGACCGAGAAACTTAAGAATCCAACGAAACCATTTGGCAGGCAACCAGTGAATGAGGGGCAAGACGGTGTGGAATTCAATTGGATACCACCGATTGGGTGTTGTAATGTAGCAGTTGCGCCCAACTCGGCATAGTTCAGCTATCAACTTTTGCTGATTTCTCCGATCGCCGACATGCTCAATCACGGCAAAACTGACTACCAAATCAAAGCTTTGATCAGGAAAAGGTAAACTCAAGCCATCAGCTTTAACATATTTTAGTCCTGGAAAATCCTGCTCTAGAAAGTAGGCCTCTTCTACGCCAACGGCCGTAATTTGCTGAGGATAGAGATACAGTTTTTCAAAGAAATTGGAGTCTTGACGGCGATCGCACGTTACACCCACATCCAACACGCTTGTTTCAGACGTAGGTTGAGCAATCTCCATCAAAGAACGAAACATCCGCTGGCGGGCGTACAAGGAGATTTTGCTGATGATACCCCCAATATTTTTCTGGACATAAGCACTCTTAATCGGTTTAACGCTCTTGCTCATAGGCATCACCCTTGCGCATGGACATGGCTGAAATAAAAATTGATGAGAAGATGACGCCGAGACCAATAATGATCAGGGTTGCTGCCATAGAAATCAGGGCTGGTTGAGGGAGAGGCTGTAAATCTGATCGAATCCAATCAACGACTCGAATTGCCAGGATAGAAGACCCAGATCCAAGCAGCAGCAGTCCTAGCATCAAGCCCAGTTCTAGGGTAAATATTTGATAGAAGCGCCTCAGAAAACGATTGTTTTTGTCAAAGCGACGGCTCCACGAATAGGTTTTCAGGTGTAAGCCTAAGCTCAAGACCTCAAAGCCGGTCACGCTCAAGATGGTGGCAACGGTGCTTGTGACAACTCCCAACGGGCGACCCTGATACTTGATCGCTGCCATTAAAACCAGCGTATGCAAGAGTATTCCCAACAGCAGCAAGCATAGCCCCGGCAGTAAAAAAACTTTATTGGGGCAGTAGAGCAGCATCATGCGGAGGCTGCGCCAGCCATCTCTAAGGGTTCTCAGCTTTGACTCACCTTTGCGCGGCTGGAGTTGGATTGGCAACTCGGCAATGCTTAAGTTGGCTAAGCCAGCGTTGATCGCCAGTTCCAGATTAAACTCCATGCCAGGGCTGAGGGGCTGAATCAGCTCATAGGCTTCGCGGCTAAAGCCCCGAAAACCACAGTAAACATCGGTGTAGGCAGTGCCAAACAAAAAATTAAGCGTACCTGTTAGGGCCGGATTACCAACAAAGCGGTGCAGAAGCGTAATGTGGCGATCGCCACCCCCCAAATAGCGGCTACCGGTGACAAAATCGTAGCCCTGCTGGTCTAGCTTTTCTAAAAACTGCGGAATCAGCGTAAAGTCATAGGTGTCATCCGCATCGCCCATGATCAAGTATTTACCCTTAGCATGGGCAAACCCTTTCAGATAGGCACTGCCATACCCACGCAGGGGCTGATGCACCACTCGCACTCCCATGTTCTCAGCGATCTCGACAGAGCGATCGGTGGAGCCGTTGTCAGATACGACAATTTCACCTTGGATCTGATGCTGTGCGAAGGTTTGCTGAATTTTTTCGATGCATGCAGCGATCGCTGCCTCTTCATTTAGGCAGGGCATCACCACCGAAATCAGCGGTGAATGTTGGTTGTAAGTGTGAGATCTGGTGCTGCTACCCATGATCAAGTTCTGAAGAAATTGCGCGGCTTGCCAGACCTGCGAGCTGAAAACTCTAGAATACTTGGGAACCAAACTAGCATCGTCAACTCTGGTTGGACAATCTTTGGCATGAATAGTAATACATTTTTGTTGTTGTTAGGTGCAATTCTATGTAGCGTGGTTGGGCAAGTGTTACTGAAAGCAGGCGCAAATGCTCTAGGGGCGGTCGGCTTTGCCAACTTAGGTCAAAAATTAATTGCAATGACCACTCAGCCTTTGCTATGGGCGGGCTTGTCCATTTATGCGGTTTCAGCCTTGGGCTATATTATTGTGCTCTCGCGGGCCAAGCTGAGCGCGGCGGCCCCTCTCGTGGCAATTACCTATGTTTTTACGGTGATTGCCAGCATGGTGTTTTTTGGTGAGACAGTGCCAGTGTTGCGTTGGGCGGGTATAAGCTGCATCATGGCCGGTGTTGTGATGGTGCTGGCTGCTTAGAAATATGTCGTCCCAACCGGAAAAAATTAACCAGGAGATCGCCCGTCTGCGGCAATTGGTGCAGCAGGAGGTGCAAGCGAATTGGCAGTGGCACTTGGGCGAGTTGCCGTTGGAGCAAGCTGCTTGGGCGCAGCCAACTGCGATCGCCGCTTTAAACGCTAAAAATCATATTGCTTGGGCCGCTGGGCAGCAGGTGCTTTGGCTGAGCCAGCAGTTTCAAGTTCCGACTGATTTGCAGGGTTATCCGCTAGCGGGCTTGAGCTTGCGGTTGGGGCTGACCTGGTGGGCAGAGCAGACGGAAAGTTTTGTGAATGGGCAGTTGACCCAAGCGGGAGATTTATTTGACTGCTCTGCTAGAGTGCTGCTGAGTGAATCTGCCCAGCCAGGCCAAACCTTTTGGGTGGCCATCCGGCTGGTCAGTCCGGGGCACGATCAGGGGGCGTTGGTGCGATCGCAGTTGATCTTCGAGTCCTCCACAAATCTTGATCCTGGGTTTGTGGCAGATGAAATTGAAGTGCTGCACGGCTATCTGCAAAAATTTCAGCCCCAAGATTTAGACTTGTTAGCCGCCAGTTTGCAAAGTCTGGATTGGCAGAACCTGGGCGATCGCCTTGGTTTTGATCAATCTCTACAGCAGGTACGCCAGACTCTAGAGCCCTTTGCTCCGTGGCTGCAACAGCGGCAGATTTACTTAACAGGTCATGCCCACCTTGACCTGGCCTGGCTGTGGCCGGTCAGCGAAACTTGGCAGGTAGCAGAACGCACCTTTCAGTCGGTTTTAGATCTGCAAAAAGATTTTCCAGAGCTGATTTTTTGCCACTCATCACCGGCCCTTTATGCCTGGTTTGAAGCCAATCGACCGGAACTGTTTGCCGCCATTCAAGCCCAAGTCGCCGCCGGGCAGTGGGAAATTGTGGCGGGGCTGTGGGTCGAACCAGAATTAAATTTAATCAGCGGCGAGTCTTTGGTGCGGCAGGTGCTGTACGGACAGCGCTATGTGCAGGAGAAGTTTGGTCAGATTAGCCCGATCGCCTGGTTGCCCGATAGCTTTGGCTTTTGTTGGCAGTTGCCGCAAATTCTCTGCCAGGGCGGCGTCAAGTATTTTGTCACCCAAAAGCTGCGCTGGAACGACACCACCCAGTTTCCCCACGACTTGTTTTGGTGGCGATCGCCAGACGGTAGCCAAATATTGAGTCTGATGTCTGCTTTGATTGGCGAGAGCGTTAATCCGGTCAAAATGGCTAGCTATGCCCAGGAGTGGGAAGCCGCAACCAGACATAAAGAAAGTCTTTGGCTGCCTGGCGTCGGTGATCACGGCGGCGGGCCAACCAGAGATATGTTAGAAATTGCCCGCCGCTGGCAGCGATCGCCCCTCTTCCCCCGCCTCAAGTTCACCACAGTTACTGACTATTTAGACTTGCTCAACGCCAAGATTGAAAAGGATGCGGCCAATGCTTTGCCGGTCTGGAATGACGAGCTTTACTTAGAATTTCATCGCGGCTGCTATACCAGCCGTGCTGACCAAAAGCGGGCCAATCGAACCTGTGAAATTTTGCTCTACAACGCAGAACTGTTTGCCTCTCTGGCGACTTTGGTTGCAGATGTGCCTTACCCTAAAACTGAGATTGAAACTGCCTGGAAGCAAACTCTATTCAATCAGTTCCACGACATTCTGCCCGGCTCGTCAATTCCGCAGGTGTTTGTGGATGCCAACCGCGAGTGGACCCAAGCCCAGCAAACTGGGGAGCAAGTGTTGCAGGAGGCAATAGCGGCGATCGCCAACCAGATTCAATTTCCAGAACCACCCCAGCCCGATGCCCTGCCAATTGTTGTATTTAACTCGTTGAATTGGCAGCGATCGCAGATTGTCAGCCTCGACTTGCCGGACGATCAGCCGTGGCAGGTTTTAGATCCCGCCGAATATCCGGTCAGATTTGCTCAGCAGGGCAACCAGCTCAAATTTTTGGCGACTGAGATTCCGGGCGTTGGCTATCGGCAATTTTGGCTCTGCCGCCTGCCGGAACTGTCCACCCCTGGACTGCCGCCCCTCGGTTTTGTGCTGGAGAATAACTATCTGCACGTCGAAATTCATCCCCAAACGGGTGAAATCACCAATCTCTACGACACGCTCGACGATCGCTCTGTTTTGACTTGGCCGGGCAATCAACTCCAGTTTTTTGAGGACAAAGGGCAATATTGGGACGCTTGGAACATTGACCCCGACTACGCTAACCACCCCTTACCAGGGGCAACCTTAACCAACATTGAGTGGGCAAGCTGGAACGATATTGAGCGCAGCATTCGAGTCACCTATGCTTTTTGTCAATCACAAATTTGTCAAGACTATGTGCTGGAGGTGAATGCCAAAGCGCTCAAAATTGTCACCACCGTTGACTGGCATGAGCAGCACGTGTTGCTGAAAGCCGCCTTTCCGCTCAGCATCTCGGCTGAGGAGGCGACTTATGAAATGGCCTGCGGGGCGATCTCGCGTCCAACTCTGCCCAACCCAGACTTAGAGCCAGCCCAACAGGCTAAATGGGAAGTGCCCGCTCTTCAGTGGGCAGATTTGGGCCAAGCCGACGGTAAATATGGGGTGAGCTTGCTCAACAACTGCAAATATGGCTACGATGCCCAGCCCCAGCAATTGCGTCTCACCCTGCTCCGGGGGTCGGTGTGGCCCGACCCGGAAGCTGATACCGGAGAGCATGAATTTACTTACGCCATTTATCCTCATAAGGGCACCTGGCAAACTGCTCAAACCGTTCGCCAAGGCTATGAACTGAACGCTCCGCTGCAAGCTGTGGTTTGTTCGCTGCCTGATGCTGATACTGGCGATCGCAAGCTGCCGAATCGGGGGCAGTTCCTCAGCTTGGGGGCAGAAAACCTAATCCTGATGGCCTTCAAGCTCGCAGAAGATCAACCCAAGCAGTGGATTTTGCGCTGTTATGAGGCCCACGGCGAGGCCGCTGAACTGGAATTGCAGACTGATATAAGCTTGGCTCTGATCCAACCGGTAGATTTATTGGAGCAACCCCTAAGCGAGCCAACTCAGCCAGTGGAGACATCTCTGCGACCTTGGCAAATTGCTTCTTTCCTGATTAACCAGTCAGATTAGTTTCAGCCTGGGGGAACAGAAATCGCAAAATTGCCGGTTTGATTGATATAGCCGCGCTTGTCGGCAATCTGGGCAAAGGCGAGTCCATCCGAGAAGGAGATGGCGCGATCAAATTTAACTGGAATCACCACCTTGCCCGTTTTGTCGATGTAGCCCCACTGCTCACCAATTTTGACGGCGGCTAAACCTTCTTGAAAGGGCAGAACATCATCGAATTGGGGTTTAATCACCACCTTGCCCGTTTTGTCGATATAGCCAGCTTTGTCGTCAATAAAAATGGCGGCTAAGCCTTCTGAAAACCGGGCGACTAAATCGGCTTCTAGTTGAATTACTTTTTCCCCTGTTAAATTAATAAAGCCCCAGTTGTTGCCGGTTCGCACCCGCGCCAGCCCTTCTGAAAAGGGCGAAGCGCCGTCAAATTGCGGGGGAATCACCAGCTTGCCTTGGGGGTTAATAAAGCCCGTTTTGCGATCGACTCTGATTCCGGCTAAGCCCTGTGCAAACTCAAAGGCATCTTCAAACTGGGCTGGAATTACCTGTTTGCCGGTTTTATCAATGTAGCCCCACAAATTGCCGACTCTGACAGCGGCCAGTCCTTCTGAAAAAGGGAGAGCATTGACGAATTCAGCCGCGATCGCCAGTTTGCCGGTTTTATCGATATAGCCCCATTTGCCATTCAGTTCAACTTCTGCCAGTCCCTCGGAAAAAGCCAATGCATCGTCAAACTGGATGGGAATCACTAATTTGCCCGTTTTATCGATGTAGCCCCACTTGCCGTTGAGCTGGACGGCTGCTAATCCCTCTGAAAACGATCGCGTCCGGCTAAAAGGCTGGTTGAGCACTAGCGCTTGGGCTTTAGCGATTAACTGATGAGGTATATCTTCAGCTACGACCGCCAACTGAGGAGCTAAAGCGGTGAGAACCACCAGACAACCAAGGATTGCACGGGAAATTTTCATAAGGATGTCAATAACGAATCGAAGTTTTGAGAACGAAGGGGCATCAAAAGACGCACCCCCAACAGTGTATAGGAGCCACAGCTAAGGACTCCACCGGCAGGGAGGTCTGCCACAACTACATACAGCCAAAATTTGCAATCTTATTCCGGCTGGTGATCGCAAGTCATAATTTTTAGAATTACTACACTACCGAGAAAGATTGGGGGCGATTCCCCTTTGGGGAGGCTCTGCCAACGCGGCTGGAAAGCTCTGATAGTTGCGCCGTACCCAATCGATGCCGACTTCGTTGTTGAGTTTAATTTGCTGAGGAGTGTTGGGGTAGAGCTTGCCCAAAATATCAGCGTCCTGCTCAATCACAACATTAATCAGTTTTAATAAATTGCGCTTGATCACATGGGCGATCGCTGAGTGAGCTTTGATGTACACAAGCACGAAGACCCGTGACTGCTGCTCGGACTCTGGGCGGTAAAAATGGCATTCCTTCAGGTCAAGGATCGGACTTTCGCCATGCACCATGCCCATAAATGGAAAAAAGTTTTCTAGGTGCGCTTTTAAGATCCTAGGCATAGCCAGCAATCCTGGATTTTTCAGCAGATCGCGCCAAGTCGGCTGTTTACGGCTCTGCACTAAGTAAGCGTGGGAGTGCAAGCCTTGATCGATAAACCGGGTCACTTCCACTTGTTCAATTTCAAACAACTGCCGATGGGTGCCATTTTGATGGTTGTAATCGTGCATGTTCAGCAGCAAGGTCAGTAAATCGGTCGGGATGCTGCGATCGCCCGTCACGCCAACAAATTCATACCCATCCGCAATCTTGCTCATGAGAGCTGGAATCGGGATTTTGGGTTCATAGCCCCCATAAGTCCAAATCAAGTCGCCTTGAATCTCTAGCTCTAACGGTTTTAGCACGGGCTGAGTTCGCTTACCGGAGCCAGGTAGCATCGTACAGCCAGACCAATCAAACTCCAAGGCGTGAAAGGGACAGGCGATCGCGCTGCTGCCGTCTGACTGCTGAACACACCACCCTTCAGACAGCATGGCCCCCATATGCGGACAGGCATTCGGCAAGGCAACAATCTCGGCTTGGCTGTCTTGCCAGATCACGTAATCATGCCCGAACAAAGAGACTTTCTGCGGCTGATTGGTCTTCAGCATCGAACGATGGGCTAAAAGCCAAGGTGCGCCTTGTAACTGCTGCATGAGTTGTAAAATTAACTTACTAATTTATTAGTAAGTATAGCAATAGTATACGAGTGGGTCAATTCTAGCCTTGTAACTGATCTATTTAAGCGAGCTGATTGATTAGTAAGATAGAAAAGCAGTTGAGGTCTGAATATCCTGTGGGGCGACCTGGTAAACGAGCAACGAAATCTTCCCGCCCAAGCCGGGATGCGGAAGCCACCCAGCAGCAAATTTTAGATGCAGCAGAACAGGAGTTTTCCCGGCATGGTTTAAATGGAGCGCGGATGAGCGCGATCGCCAATCTGGCCAATGTGACAACCGCCTCGCTGCACTACTATTTTGAGAACAAAGAAAGCCTGTACAAGGCGGTATTACAGCGTCCGATTGCAGAACTACAAGCAACCCTCGGACAGCTCAACTTTGAAAGTTTGTCCCCAGAGGCAGCGCTCCAGGAGATTATTCGGATTGCGATCGCCAACGAAGCCCAAAACCCGCAGCGGCAAATGCTCTGGATTCAAGAAGCCAGCCAAAACCAAGGCAGGTATTTCAAAGACTGCAATGTAATTAGCCTGCACGAACATTTGCTGAAAGTATTAGAGCGAGGCATGGCAGAGGGCTGTTTCCGTCCCCTCGACCCCTGGTTAGCCTTGACTCATATCTTGAGCGTTTGCCTGTTCTATTTCACTGTGCATAAAAATTGGCAACATCTGACCCCCGACGTTGATCGGCTTAGTCCAGAGCGAGTTGAGCAGCATACCCAAGCCGCGATCGCGTTTATTTTGGCCGGGGTGAAGCGACCAGCTTAAAAAGGGCGAGTCGAAAAATTGGGATTCAGCCAGACTTGGCAGCGGGGAAAAATCTTAACGCCAACGGTTCCTGCTAAGCCAGGGTTAGCGTTATTTACTCCAGACTCATCAAAATTGCAGGTATAGGCAGCGACAACGTTCTGCCGAGTATCAAACACCAGCATGTTGTAGCCAAAATCGCTTGACACCAAACCCATGTGGTTGACGAAGGCATAGCGATCCAGATAGCTGTAGCGATTCCAAATCTCTGGGCGGACTCGTAAATCAACTCGTCCTGCCCCTTGGTTGGCACTCGGACGCGCCAGCCAGCGATCGATCAGACCGCCGCCAAACTGCTCTGCCACCCACCACAGACTCGGAATCGTCAAGCCGAGTTGAGAAGGCACTTCACTTTCAACGACTGGTGTCGTTGTTGGAGCCTGCCAAGCGGCGATCACTTGCGGTGGCAGCCCTTCTAAATTGGGCGCTAAGGCGGCCAGAGCAGGCAACGGTGTCAGGCCAAGGAATGCTCCGGCTGCGATCGCTGTTTTTAACCAAGGTTGAACGTGCTTCATCATGGCTGCTCTATGCTCTTAGACTAATCACCTGTTGCCATTCCTGGGGGGTGACAGGCTGCACCGAGAGGCGACAGCCTTTTTGCAGCAGCATCATTGATGCCAGCTCAGGAATTTTTTTCAGTTCATTGAGGGCGATCTGTGGGGTGAGGTCTTGCACCGCCTGAATATCGACCATCAGCCAGGTTGGATTTTCAGCCGAACTTTTCGGATCAAAATAAGGGCTAGCGGGGTCAAGGGCAAACGGGTCGGGGTAGGCAGGGCGGACAACTTTAGCAATCCCGGCGATCGCCTGCGGTTTGACAACGCTGTGGTAAAAAAACACCAAATCACCTAACTTCATTTTGTCGCGGATAAAATTGCGAGCTTGGTAGTTGCGCACCCCTTCCCAGCCGGTGGTTTGCTCCGGTGCCGCCTTCAAATCGTTCCAAGAAAATACTGCCGGCTCGGTTTTCATCAACCAATACTGCATAAAATTAGGCTTACTAACGATTATTCCCTATTTAACCCCTCTTTGCTGCACCTGCTGCCGTTATGCTCAAGTCAATCCGTGAGCGCCGCTCATTGCTGCTGTCTAAACTGACGCCGTATTTATTTCTGCTGCCTGCCCTGACGCTGCTCAGCCTGACTGTGTTTTGGCCAGCTCTGCAAGCCTTTTATCTCAGCTTTACCCGCTTTGAGTATGACCTCACGCAGCCGCCGCTCTGGATTGGGCTAGAGAACTTCCAGACTCTCTGGGGCGATCGGGTGTTTTGGCAAACCTTAACCAACACTTTGCTCTACTTAGTCGGCGTGGTGCCAATTTTGGTAATTGCGCCGCTGGGGTTAGCGATTCTAGTTAATCAAAAGCTGCGGGGAATGCACTGGTTCCGGGCGGCCTACTATACGCCAGTGATTATTTCGATGGTGGTGGCTGGGATTGCCTGGAAGTGGCTGTATTCCCAAGAGGGATTTCTAAATCAGCTTTTAAGGCAATTCGGCTTCGCTGGCGTGCCTTGGCTGACCAGCCCCCAGTTTTCGCTCTGGAGCGTCATGGTCGTCACCATCTGGAAGGGCTTGGGCTATTACATGGTGATTTACCTGGCTGGTTTGCAGGCAATCCCGGCTGATTTGTACGAGGCAGCGGCGATCGATGGTTCTGACGGCCTTCAAAAACACTGGGATATCACCGTACCGCTAATGCGTCCCTATCTGATGCTAGTGGCCGTGATTTCAGCCATCTCTGCCACCAAGGTGTTTGAAGAAATCTACATCATGACCCAGGGCAACCCCCGCAATAGCTCCAAAACAATTGTCTATTATCTGTACGAGAAAGCGTTCCAAGACCTAGAAATCAGCTACGCCTGCACGATCGGGCTGATTTTATTCTTAGTCATCTTTAGCCTATCCATTCTTAATCTCAAGCTCGGTCAAATGCGGGGGCAACCGAATACCCCAACCGTGAGTTAAGTCAGGCTCTCTGGCAAGCGTTATCAGCGCATAGCGGAAGCAAGAGAATGTTCTGCTAGGGTTTGCCGATCGCTGCACTTATCCCTACGTCAAAATTGATTTGCAAAAGTGAAATCTTTCTCCTTGCTTCTTCGCTCTACATGAGGTAGTTTCAGGAGATGTTTTGACTGCTTGGCTTTTCTGACTGCTTTGGCGAAGAGTAACCTGCAATGCGGGTTGATAGTAGCGGGTTAGATAGTAATTTTGCTTACACAAGAATTAAAAGTCTTATGAATCAACTTTTACTGAAAGCCAGGCGGCTTAACAAATCTTGGATGTCAATGTATTTGCCGCTGGCTGCCATCATTATTTTTGGTGCGTTCCTTCGCTTTTATAATCTAGGAGCAGAACCTCTATGGACTGATGAAGGGGCTACCTGGGGATTTACCCACCTACCGCTCTCTCAACTTTGGGGAGCGGCAGCAGCAGGAGAAACAAATCCACCCCTCTATTACACGTTACAAAAATTTTGGCTGATTTTTGGTCAATCTGAGGCTGCCTTACGTTCCCTCTCAGCGATTATTGGTACGTTAACTATTCCACTGATTTATGGATTGGGTCAGACACTTGGCGGTCATTGGCTTGGAGTGATTGCAGCAGCTTTGCTAGCTACTTCAGACATTAATATTCAATATAGTCAAGAAGCCCGAGCCTACGCGCTATTCACTGCGGCTGCAACATTAACAATCTGGGGATTGGCCAGCCTATTAAAAACCCCAGCTAAAGCAATTGCACCCATTGGGTCAATGTTTAGCCACCGTCTATTCCGCATTACTCTAAGCAATCACAATCATCGTTCCAACTTGACATCTGATTTAGCATGGTTCGCCTATATATTTGGGATGTCCATTGCTCTTTATTCCCATAACACAGCGGTTCTACTCTATATATTGACTAACATTATTGCTTTTGTTTGGTGGATCACAACTGGTCGCTTTAATAAACAATTTTTTTGGAACTGGCTGATTGCTAATTTAGTTCCGCTTTTGTTCTATGCTTGGTGGCTGCCAATCATAGCCAAACAATCAACTGGAGCATCTACGATTGCTTGGATACCTTTTCCGACAATTGAAATAATTATCAAGAGCTTGAATAGTCTTTACGGTCATAGTGGTCGCAGATATTTTTCAGTCAATCTCTTTACGGGCTTAGTCTTCATTTTAGGAATCTGGAAATGGCGAGTCAAACCCATCAACATTCTCTTGACTCTGACCTTTATAATTGGTGCTCCGCTGTTGGGAGTTTTGGTCAGCTTTTATCAACCCATCTTTATTACAAAAATTTTCGTGTGGACAACCATCTTATTCTTTATATTAATAGCGGCTGGAACTTTGGTTTTTGAGCGAAAACCATTAGTCCTGATTTTAGTTAGCATCTTAATCGTCTTTCAGCTAATAGACACACAAAACTACTATAACTATTTCAGGAAAGAACCCTGGGATCAAGTCGCGGCAAATATTAAGACTCAATTAAAACCAGGAGACGTTATTCTTGCCTTTGGAACTCGCGCCTATGGAGATATTGATGCATTCTTATACTATTTTAACAAATCTCCGATATCAGAAGTTCCGTACCATCGATTATCATTAAATCCATCAGAGCTGCCAGCGCAGTTGATTCAATATACTCAGAAATTTGATCGAGTTTTTCTGGTTACTAGACAACTGCAAGACAAAGATAAAAAGGGTATATTATTGTCGGAAATGAGACAGAATATGCTTGAGCTAAATCATCAGCATTTTACAAGTAATTTGGGCAAACTCGATTGGTTTTTATTTAAACAGTTTAATCAGCCTCCAAAATGAGAAAAACTATTGCGTTTTTAACTTTTATGGAATTGGTCAATGGATATTAACGAACCTAATGCTCTGCTGCCTACTCCTCTAGGCTGTTTAGAAGTCTTATCAAACATTTCAAATAGTTCTTTGATTAGATTTTCTTTGATTCTTCCAACTTATAACGAAGGAATGAATATTCAGAAAGTCATTGCTGTTTTGACGGAATTGCTTGATGGCATCCTCCCAGAAGCTTATGAATTAATCGTTGTCGATGATGATAGTCCTGATCAAACTTGGAAATTGGCGCAAGCATTGCTTCCCGATTATCCCCAGCTCCAAGTAATGCGACGTGTAGCCGAAAAGGGACTCTCAACAGCGGTTATTCGGGGATGGCAAGTTGCAAGGGGAGAGATTTTAGGGGTTATTGATGCAGATTTACAACATCCACCCGAGGTCTTATTAAGCCTTTGGCAGCAAATGCAACGCGGTGCAGATTTAGCAGTCGCAAGCCGCAATGCGGACGGGGGAGGGGTTAGTGAGTGGAGTTTGATCCGGCGCTTCCTATCCCGGGGGGCACAGATGCTGGGGTTACTCATTCTCCCGGAAGTGATTAGTCGCCTTTCTGACCCAATGAGTGGCTATTTTATGATTCGCCGGAGCGCGATCGCGAATAGGAGACTCAGTCCGGTTGGTTACAAAATTCTGATTGAAGCGGTGGCTCGCGGAAGATTTCCCTGGATTTCTGAAGTAGGTTACGTATTTCAGGAGCGAAGAGCTGGGGAAAGTAAGGTCACGTGGAAACAATATGTGGAATACATTCAACATTTGTTGAGATTGCGGCTTTTCCTGTCGGCACGATTCATTCAGTTTTGTTTAGTGGGATTTAGTGGGGTATTTGTAGATATGGGTTTTCTATACTTACTCAGCGACCCCACCACTCTTCATTTGCCACTTACTCGAAGTAAGATTATTGCTGCTGAGTTAGCGATCATTAATAATTTTCTCTGGAATGATTTCTGGACTTTTGGTGATATTTCCCGCAGACAACCTGGGAAGCGTCAGCGACTCAAGCGTCTAATCAAGTTCAATCTGATTTGTCTGGCTGGATTAACCATAAATGTCGTAATTCTAAACCTACTCTTTAATGTCCTTGGATTAAACCGATATTTGGCCAATCTAATTGCGATCGCGCTGGTTACCGTTTGGAATTTCTGGTTTAATCTAAAACTCAGTTGGCGAGTGACAGATGTAGGAAATTGAATAGAGCAAGATGACGTTTGATGATTACGCCTTTGATTTACTTAAACACTTCACCTCTAGGTGATTGCGATCGCTAATTTGCTCCAAATGCCACAATAGGCTCAGTTAGTCCGGTGAAGCCCATGCAAGCCACAACTCTCTATGACCAAGATTTCTATGCCTGGACGCAGCAGCAAGTTGAATTGCTGAAAGCTCAGCAGTGGAATCAGGTGGACATTGAGAATTTGATTGAGGAGTTGGATTCGTTGGGTAAGCAACAGCGTCAGGAGCTTCGTAATCGCCTCGGTGTACTATTGGGGCATCTCCTGAAATGGCACTATCAGCCCGAAGCGAGATCCAAAAGCTGGACGGGGACAATCCGAGAGCAGCGCCAGCAGATTCAGCGCCACCTCCAAGAAAATCCGAGCTTAAAGCCCTATCTGAGCGAGGCAATTGAGATTGGATATCAAACGGGGTTAAATCTGATCGATATCGAAACACCCCTCGACTCTAGACAACTTCCACAAGCCTGCCCTTTTTCCGAAGCTGAAATCTTCGAGTCGCCCGTTGAACTGAATGAGTAGACCTCTTGCAAAAGTCATATTGCTGCCTCTGGCGATCGCTGAGTGAGTTCAAAGTTGTAGAGTCCGGCGATCAGATTGAAGCGCAAGCCAAAGCGCCGCCGCCGATTGCGGTCGCGTTCCGACAAGATGCGCCAAATCTTTAAGCAACGGTTGACCTGCTCAATGAACACCCGCCGCCGGGCTAATCCCCGATTATCGCGTTTATCTGCGGGGGATAAGCCCCCGCCTTTGGGCTTCTTTTTTGGGGTTTGACTGTTCGGATGGAGCTTAAGAAGGCCTTGATACCCCTTGTCAGCTAGAACTTTGAGTTCCACAGGCAACGGCAGACGGGTCTGTTTGAACCGGCGAAAATCATGCCCTCTTCCCTTGGCAAATGCCGTACAGATACTCAGGCCCGTGACAGGATTGAGCGCGACTTGCGATTTGAGGGTGTGACGTTTCTTTTGGCCTGAATAGGATTGTCGCTGTTTTTTTTCGGGCGCTCTACCGGGGTTGGCGTTCCACATCGACCACCACCACCTCCAAGGCTGGGTCGCTGCGATAGAGCTGTTTCTTGCCCGGCAGACTGAATCGCCCAGACTGCACGAGCGCTGTTTCCACATTGATAATGATGCGATAAGCGGTCGATTCGTTGATGCCCCATCCTTGTGCCAGGTGAAAGTACGTCCAATATTCTCGCCAGTACTGCAAGGTCATCAACAACTGATTCGCTAGACTCAACTTCGAGGGACGCCCCGGTTTGCGTTTCCGCAGCGCTGTGGCTTCGAGGATGCTCAGCATGACTTGAAAGGTTTTTGGGTGTACCCCACAGTACCGCTTGAACGCGTCGGGGGGTAGATGTTGGATCTGTTCGTAGGTCATCGGTTTTGCCTCCTTCACCTACTTCTACACTTTTTTTACACTTTTGCAAGAGGTCTATTGTGATCCAGCGATCAAGCCACCCAACCGTGTATCCAAAGTTATCCCAGTAGCAACCTTTGCCTTCCAGTTGCTGAATCATCATTTGGATTTCTGCATCTGTGTACGATCCATCTTCAATCTTGGACAAATCTCTAGCACATCCAGACAGCAGCGCCAGTAGAAAAATAAGCCAGAACTTCAGCTTCATGAGCTATGAGTTGAAAGGGGTTATAGCTTAGAGTACCCTTCGTGACCCTTTGCCCGTGCAGGTCTGCAAATTGAGGTCGAAATGGAGCGTTTTATCATATCGAGCCGCTTGGTCATCCGCGATCGCTGAGCTAGACGTTGAGTTTATTGCGATCAGCAGAGAATGATGGTTACGACTCTAACTCGACTGTCTGCTCAAAAATCTCAGCTTCTGAGAATGGGCATTCTTGAGGGAGCAGCTTGGGATCAAGGGGGGTTTCGCGGTTGACTAAATCCAGTCCTTTTCGATACCCCTTGGTCATCGCTTCGGCTAAGTATGGCTTCAAGCTAGGGTTATCCTCTAAGAGGTCTTGAATTTCACGCCGTTGCTCCTGAACAGTTGCAGCCCAACTTTTAGACCGCGCTTCCGGTTGATAGCGCCACTTGAGCAGATGTCCCAAGAGCACCCCCAAGCGATTACGAAGCTCCTGACGCTCTTGCCTGCCCAACGCTTCAATCTCCTCAACCAAGTTCTCAATATCCACTTGCCCCCACTGGCCAGAGCGCAGCAATTCAACCTGGTGCTGAGTCCAGGCATAAAAGTCTTGCTCGTAGAGGGTCGTGGTCTGCATGAGCTTCACCTACTTTCTAAGACTATTGTGGCATTGCTAAACCAGCAGTTTCATTGCCCAACGGCGATCGCCATTGACAATGATTAGGAGTGTTCCACGAAGATTTAGGTACTCAAAGTGAGTTGTGAGTAGATTAGCACCCTGATCTATTAACCCGGCAATCATTGATCTTGCATTTTTTAGGCGATAACACTTGAGAACTGGTGATTTTGGATAAAAACTTACATTGCCGGGTTAATAGGTTCGAGGAGAAGGCAGTTGGCTGCTTTTAAGTCAGACAGAGTGGTCTGCCCGGTGCAAAAAAGAACAGTGGAAATTTCGGCGATTAGGACATCTACCAGTTCGTAGAGGCTCTCTTCTGAGTCGTGGGCGGCTTGTAGAAAGGGCCAGGCTAAACCCGCTAAATCGGCTCCGAGGGCGATCGCCTTGGCTACTTCTAGGCCATTTCGTAAACCGCCAGAGGCAATTAGGGGGATTTGAGGGTTCACAGACCGAATCGCAGTAATACAGTCCGCCGTCGGTAAGCCCCAGTCGGCGAAAGTTTGCCCCAGACGGCGCTGCCGGGCATCGGTGGCCCGTTCTGATTCGACTTTGGCCCAGGAAGTGCCACCGGCCCCTGCCACATCGATCGCCGCTACACCTGCCTCGATTAACTTGGTGGCGATCGGGGCAGCAATCCCATTCCCGACTTCCTTGGCAATCACGGGTACAGGTAAATCCCGGCAGAGTTGGGCAATTTTCGGCAGTAGCCCTCGAAAGTTGGTGTCGCCACGGGTTTGCACGCACTCTTGCAGCGGGTTGATGTGCAAAATTAAGGCATCGGCTTCCAGCAGGTCAACCATCCGCTGGCATTCGGCTAGACCGTAACCATAGTTGAGCTGCACCGCACCGACATTGGCCAGCAGAAGAATATCGGGGGCCTGCGATCGCACGCTAAAGGTTTTGGCCAGATCGGGATTCTCTACCGCCACCCGCTGGGAACCTACCCCCATCGCAATCTGATAGTGCTGAGCCACGGTTGCTAAGCGCTGATTGATCACCCTTGCTAATTCTGTACCGCCCGTCATCGAAGAAATCAGCAGCGGTGCGCCCAGAGACTTGCCTAAAAAATCAGTCGTCAGCCGAATATCTTGAAAGTCAATTTCTGGCAGGCAAGTATGCGTAAACCGATAGCGATTGAGTCCGTGCGTTACTTCGTTGCACTGCACGTTTTCGTCCAAACAGATTTTGAGGTGATCAGCCTTGCGGGCCTCAGTTTCAGTGACAGCAGCAAGTTCCACAATATAAATCCTCTGGCAAAACGAAATTTTTTGCCCCCTAGCCCCCCAACGTTGGGCTTCGACGTGAGCTTTCGACCTGAGCTCAAGCCGAAGGGCCCTCAGCCGAACGGGGGAACTGGGTCTAAAGTCCCCCAGCATTGGGGGATTTAGGGGGCTGCCCAAGATTCAGGCAAAAGGTTTATTGCTCAAGCTGGAATCCACCTAAATCATAGAGCAGGATTTTAATTCGGGTCGTCGTCCTCATCCAGACAAATCCCGGTAGAATTGAAGCCTATTGTGTCTGCTCACAGATCTATGACTGCGATCGCCACCGGCCCGTTTTCTCTAGAAGATCTCGCCTCAGAGGGGCTGAAGCCAGAGGAATACGCAGAAATTGTCCATCGGCTGGGAAGGCACCCCAATCGAGCCGAACTGGGCATGTTTGGGGTGATGTGGTCAGAGCACTGCTGCTATAAAAACTCCCGCCCGTTGCTGAAGCAATTTCCAACCGAGGGCGATCGCGTCTTGGTTGGGCCAGGCGAAAATGCGGGCGTGGTGGATCTCGGCAATGGGCTGCGCCTAGCCTTTAAGATTGAATCCCACAACCATCCCTCGGCTGTCGAGCCATTTCAGGGCGCAGCCACCGGTGTCGGCGGCATCCTGCGGGATATTTTCACGATGGGGGCCCGCCCGATCGCCATTCTCAACTCACTCCGGTTTGGCTCTTTAGCTGATGTTCGCACCCGTCGCCTGTTTAGCGGCGTAGTGGCTGGAATCAGCCACTACGGGAATGCAGTTGGAGTGCCGACGGTTGGGGGTGAGGTTTACTTTGACCCTGCCTACAACGGCAACCCGCTAGTGAATGCGATGGCGCTGGGATTAATGGAAACCCCAGACATTGTTAAATCGGGGGCGGCCGGGATTGGCAATCCGGTTTTGTATGTCGGTTCTACCACCGGGCGGGATGGGATGAAGGGAGCCAGCTTTGCCAGTGCTGAGTTGAGCGCCGAGTCGGTTAGCGATCGCCCCGCCGTCCAAGTCGGTGATCCGTTTCTGGAAAAATCTTTGATTGAAGCCTGCCTAGAAGCCTTTAAAACTGGGGCTGTCGTGGCCGCCCAAGACATGGGAGCGGCTGGCATCACTTGCTCTACCTCAGAAATGGCTGCCAAAGGCGGGGTCGGGATTGACCTCGACCTCGATTTAATCCCGGTCCGCGAAACCGGCATGGTGCCCTACGAGTATTTACTTTCAGAGTCGCAAGAGCGGATGCTGTTTGTTGCTCACAAAGGGCGGGAGCAGGAATTAATTGAGATTTTTGAGCGTTGGGGGCTGCATGCTGTTGTGGCTGGCACGGTGTTGGCTGAACCCGTGGTTAGAATTCGCTGGCAGGGGAAAATTGCCGCCGAAATTCCCGCCCTCGCCCTGGCTGAAAATACGCCGATTTATTACCGTGACCTGCCAGAATCACCGCCAGATTATGCTCAGCAGGCTTGGGCATGGACGAGCCAGTTGCTGCCCGCTTGCAGCCAGGCTGGCATTGACCTAGCGGGCAACCTGATCTCTTGGAATCAGGTGCTTTGTCAGCTCTTAGCCTCGCCAACGATCGCCTCGAAAAGCTGGATTTACCGTCAGTATGACCACCAAGTCCAAAACAACACGGTGCTGCTGCCAGGCAGGGCTGATGCAGCCGTGATTCGGCTCCGCCCCCTGGAAGGAGCTAAATCTGAGCCAGAGCAAACCGATAGAATAGAATCAGGCGTGGCCGCCACCGTTGATTGCAACCCCCGCTACGTCTACCTGCATCCCTACGAAGGGGCCAAAGCAGCCGTGGCAGAAGCCGCCCGCAACCTGAGCTGTGTCGGAGCGCAACCCCTAGCCGTGACAGACAACCTCAATTTTGGCAGTCCTGAAAACCCAATTGGCTACTGGCAGCTAGCCGAAGCCTGTCGTGGCTTAGCGGATGCCTGTCGGGCCTTAGCTACCCCGGTGACGGGCGGCAATGTTTCTCTCTACAATGAAACTTTAGATGCCGCAGGCAAGCCCCAGCCAATTTATCCAACCCCAGTCGTGGGGATGGTGGGGTTAGTTCCCGATTTGGAGCGAATTTGTGGGCAAGGCTGGCAGGCAAGCGGCGATTTAATTTATCTGCTGGGTATTCCGGTTGGCAATGAAAATCTTGATCCAACACACCAAGGGCAAGTTACGCTGGGCGGCTCAGAATATTTGGCTGTGATTCACAATACGGTGGCAGGGATGCCGCCCCTAGTCGATTTAGCTCTAGAACAACAAGTTCAGGCCGCTTGTCGGCATGGCATCGAGCAGGGTTGGGTGCATTCTGCCCACGACTGCGCCGAAGGGGGGCTGGCGATCGCTCTAGCTGAATCCTGTATCAGCGGCGATCGGGGAGCGGAGATTCATCTGTCGGTCATTGCGGACACAAGCCAACGCTGGGATCAGATTTTGTTTGGGGAAGGGGGAGCCAGAATTTGCCTTTCGGTGGAGTCACAATTTCAAAGCTTGTGGGAATCCTATTTGCAAACGCATTTAGCAGGGTATTGGCAGGCGATCGGGCGAGTAACAGCAAAAAGTGAAGATTTGGAACTTTTGACCTCCGATAACCTATCGTTAATTAAGGTTAAGATTAATGTCATTCGTGAATGTTGGGGTGAAGCTATCGTCAGTCAAATGATGGCTAAATAGGCGAATTGAACGATCTGGCTGGAAAACAAACAACTTTTAGGAGCAATTTCCCCGCATGTTTCCTCACTCTTCCGACCCTTCCCTGTTTTCAACCTCTAACCCGGAGAGTCGCTGTAACGATCAGTTCGATGAACCTGGAGACAAGCCGGAAGAAGCCTGCGGTGTGTTTGGCGTTTATGCACCGGGCGCAGAAGTTTCTAATTTGACTTATTTCGGCCTCTACGCCCTTCAGCACCGTGGACAAGAATCGGCTGGGATCGCTACCTTTGACGGTGCTAAGTTACACGTCCACAAAGACATGGGGCTAGTTTCGCAAGTTTTTGACCAGACCACTTTGACCCAATTGCCCGGTAATCTCTCGGTCGGGCACACGCGTTACTCCACCACGGGTTCCAGCCGGGTTGTGAATGCACAGCCAGTGGTAGTGGAAACGCGGTTAGGGGCACTGGCTCTTGCTCACAACGGCAACTTGGTCAATACTCCTGCCCTGCGGGAACAAGTTTTGCAGCAGGACTGCAATTTGCTCAGCACCACTGACTCAGAGCTAGTAGCCTGGGCGATCGCCCAAGAAGTGGCTACTGGTAAAGACTGGCTGGAAGGAGCGATCTCAGCCTGTCAGCGCTGCCAAGGTGCCTTTAGCTTTGTGATTGGCACGCCGGACGGGCTAATGGGCATCCGTGACCCCAACGGCATCCGCCCGCTGGTGATTGGCTTGCTGATCGAAGAAGGGCAAACCACGCCCCGCTACGTGCTGGCCTCGGAAACCTGCGCCCTCGACATTATTGGGGCTGAGTACCTGCGCGATGTCGAACCCGGTGAATTAGTCTGGATCACCGACAAGGGGATGGCTTCGTTTCATTGGGCCCCCAAACCTGAGCGCAAGCTGTGCATTTTTGAAATGATTTATTTTGCCCGCCCCGATAGCCAAATGGAGGGGGAAAGCCTCTACAGCTATCGGATGCGCTTGGGCAAGCGCTTAGCCATCGAGGCCCCGACGGAAGCAGACATTGTGATTGCTGTCCCAGATTCAGGTATTCCAGCCGCGATCGGGTTTTCTCAAGCTTCTGGGATTCCCTACGCTGAAGGTCTGATCAAAAACCGCTATGTTGGGCGCACCTTTATTCAGCCCACCCAAGCGATGCGGGAATCTGGCATCAAGATGAAGCTCAACCCGCTGAAGGATGTCCTAGCTGGCAAAAGGATTGTGATCGTCGATGATTCGATTGTCCGCGGCACAACCAGCCGCAAAATTGTCAAAGCCCTGCGCGATGCTGGGGCGATCGAAGTTCACATGCGAATTTCGTCACCCCCTGTCACTCATCCCTGCTTCTATGGCATTGACACCGACAGTCAAGATCAGTTGATTGCTGCCACCAAATCAGTTGAGGAGATTGCCGAGCAAATTGGCGTTGACTCGCTCAGCTACTTGAGCTGGCAAGGCATGTTAGAGGCGACTCAAGAAGACACCAATAGCTTCTGTACCGCTTGCTTTACGGGTAAGTATCCGATCGCCATTCCTGAGCCGATCAAACGCACCAAGTTGAGCTTAGAGCAGCCGGTTAGCGCTTAGGCGCTCTGCGCTTAATCGTCGCATCTTGATCTCATTGGCTAGAGCAGCTAACTGTAGTCTTTCGCTAAAACTGATCCCGCTTTTGGATATGATGAAGCTAAGCCGACTGCTCTCCTGCGGGCCGGTTTGGCTCAATGATCTTCAGCCGCTTTACTAAAAATTGTCATGGAAACTCTCAAAATCACGGTCTACATTGTTGTCGCCTTTTTCGTGCTGCTATTTGTGTTTGGCTTTCTGTCTGGCGACCCCTCACGCAACCCCAAGCGCAAAGATTTAGAGTAAGTCGCGACGATTTGCTTATGAGGGGGTTGGTTTTTCCGTAAAGTAACAAAGGCAGTCTCTCCGGGCTGTGAACCAGCCAACCCCTTCGAGTATGCCTTTTCCGCTTGTACCTCCTGCTGCACCGCCACCCCTTGTTCAAACCGTACCCGTTCAGGGTAGCGCTGCTATTCCAGCTCAATCAACGCCTTCCGCCGTCAAAGCTGAACTGCCGATCGCACCGGAAGCGTTGCCAGAGCAATCTCCCGCAGACTTGCTCGGTGCTCCTGTAGAAGCAAATCCGAGTAGTTTTGGCTGGCCTGCTAGGGGAAACTCAGACAACCCGGAAGCTAGCCCGCAGCCCGTCGTGCTGACAGCGCCAATTTGGTCTGAAATACCAGCCCAGTCTGAGTTTGATGGCTTGACTCATTATGCTCGACCGGCGATCGCTCAAATACAACCGGCAACTCCGGCTAGCCCAGAGCCAGCCAGCCCAGACCCGTCCCAATCAGTACCGTTAGAAACCACTGCCGATCGGCAAGAATTTGACAATGTGCGTCAGGTCTTCACTGCCGTTGGCGATGTGTTGATGAACTTTCGCCAGTCCGAGCTAAAAGCCGATCGAGTCCAAACGGATGTTGTGACTCAGATTGTGGTGGCTGAGGGCAATGTTACCCTCACCCGGGGTGGTCAGGTTCTGCAAGGAGGCCGCTTAGAATACAACCTGGTTCAAGATCGGGGCACATTTTTTCAGACCCGTGGCTCGATCAACTTGCCGCAAGCTGGGCAAGATTTTTCTGGCGATCGCCCCGGTTCAATCACTGGTGCTCCCTCACAACTGATTCCGTTTAGTCAACAGTTGGGCGATGCCCAGCCTCAGCCCCTCCAGACGGGGGCAGGAGACGCAGGCGGCGTTGAAGGTGAGCTCCGGCGGCTGCGGTTTGAGGCGGATCGGATTGAGTTTGATGGCGGACGCTATAAAGCGTTCAATGTCCGTGTTACCAATGACCCGTTTTCACCGCCAGAGTTAGAGCTGCGATCCACAGAAGCCAGCCTAGAAAGAATTTCCCCGCTCGAAGATAAGCTGACGCTGCGGCGGGGGCGGATTGTGTTTGATCAAAAAGTGGCTGTGCCGCTTTTACGGGAAGAAGTGATTATCAGTCGGCGGCAGCGGAATATCTTGCCGTTTGATTTTGGCTATGACAGCGACTTTGGCGGTCTATTTATTGGTCGCACCTTTGATTTATTGTCCAGCGATCGCACTTCCTTTGTAGTGACGCCGCTGTTTTTAGTTCAGCGCGCCATCAACGAAAACTTTAATCTGGTGGATGGCGACCTCTATGGGGGCACCTTCCGGTTCAACAGCCAGCTCACCGATCAAACCAGCCTGGGCATTTATGCCAAGCTGACCAGTTTAGACCCTAATACCCTAAGCGACACCGCTAGAGCCAATTTGCGGTTGCAGCGATCAATTGGCTCCAATCAGTTGATTTTTCAATCTTCCTTCCGCGAACGCCTGTTTAACGGCTCCTTGGGCGAGCAAGATGTCCGCAGTACGGTTGGATTGCTGTTTCTTTCGCCCAACATTCCGCTGGGTAGCTCTGGATTAAACCTGACCTATCAGGTGGGCGCTCAGTATGTGACTGCTGACACCTTCCGAGACAACCTGATCAATCGAGAGAGCTTGGGGCGGTTTCAGGGCACGGTCAACATTGGGCGCGGGTTTACGCTTTGGCAAGGCAAAGCGCTGCCTCCGACTCAAACCGAGGGTCTGCGTTACACTCCAACCCCAGTAACGCCCTATGTGCAGCTATTTACGGGCATTCAGGGTGTCTCCACTGGCTATACCAGCGGTGATACCCAGCAGGCAATCATTGGCGCGATCGGAATTCAAGGTCAAATTGGTCAGTTCTCAAAGCCAATGTGGGACTATACCGGCTTCAATGTTTCTTTCTACCAGGCCTTTAATAGTGGGGTTTCGCCCTTTTTGTTTGATCGGATTGTTGACTTTCAAGTTGTCACCTTAAGCTTTTTGCAGCAAATTTATGGGCCAGTCCGAGCCGGAGTGCAGGGATCACTCAATGTCCAAACCGGCGCTCTCTACGACACGAATATCATTGTTGAATATAGCCGTCGCACCTATGGCGTCGTTTTCCGCTACAGTCCTGATCGCGAAATTGGCTCCTTTGTGCTGCGGATCAATGGCTTTAACTTACAAGGCAATACTGACCCTCTGGCGGCACCCGATGTTAATTCGGTGCGCGGAGGGGTGATTAGTCCCCGCTAAAATCAGCCCTCGGAGAGGCTTTCAGAAATTAGCCCCAATGGTTTAAGCGAGCAGCACGATGGATGGCGATCGTCCAATTTAAATGGTTTTGTCGAAACGTGAATTCTCTTACAAAACTGTTTGTGTCCGAGTTGCCATAAAATCACCGAAATAACGGATTTGCTTGCAGTAAGCTGTAGATGATATAAGTCTCTAGCAGTAATGGTCACAGCTTAAAGCCAATCTAAAAAATCAACATTAGCCGTTATATTGAACTTCCTATGGCAGATCAAGGGAACGAAGCAGCCCGTACGTCGGCTGATGCCTTATTAAAACACTACAGTTTTGACCAAGGAGACCTGACCAGCGATCAGATTCTCGATCGTTGGTTGCGGAGTTATCCGGCCCGCTGGGTTCGCTTGGCGCTGGTAGAAGCTCTCTATCAAGGCAGGTACAAAGCCATTTCGGTTGAGCAAATTCTGGCCCGCTGGGTGCGGCGAGGTCAGCCGATGCACCACTTTAATGATGATTTTGAGCGTTTAGTCTGCAACAATTTGCCGAAGAGTTTGCTGGAATCTCCAGAATCTGAGCTGCAAGATTCCGGGCAAGACAACGAGCGGTCTAGATTTTCTGCCCAACCTTCAATCTCTTCCGAGTTACCGCCCTGGCAAGCGCCGCTGGCTAATGCTAAGGTTCCCCCTGCTTCAACCTTAGGTCACCCAGTCGTTGCCAGCCAGGCGCTGATCCGAGAGTTTCCAACCCCAGAAACATCTGATTTTTTCGCTAAATTGACCACGATCGCGCGGGCTTGGAAAGGATCAGGGGTTGAGCAAATTATTCCCCGCGATCGCCTTTAGCCCAAATTTCAATCTCTGTCGGGCGATCGCTAGCGTTGATTGGGTATTGCCAATTTAGAAAGACAAAATTAAGTGACTATCTTGAAATTTGGCTCCCGTCACGGCTTGCCCGCGCAGTTCAGGCGGTAGCAGCAAATTGCGCCGCTGATCTCCGGCTTCAATTGTCACTTCTGGGCCAGACTGGCAGAGTTTGACCTGGGTTTTGTCAAAGCCAGGCAGAAACAAACTAACCTGACGAGTCGCTAGGTCAACCGTAATTGGACGAGGGGCAGATAGCGCAGACGTAAAATCTGGCAGAGCAGCAATCAGCGGCTGCCAATCATTGAACTGAATGGTGGGTAACGGCGTCACAGCTAAGGGAGCAAAGCTGGTGCTGACGGGTGGCAGGTCATCAGACTGATTCAACAGCACCCCACCGACAGTCAACCCGACTTGCTGAGCCGTCCCCCAAAGTTGGCGGGCAGTGGCGATCGCCAGCGGACTGTCGGTTGTGATTAAATAAGCGGCAATCCGGGCTGGATCGGCGATCGCGGCTTGCCCCTGCTCCAAAATGTTGTTCATTTGGCTAACGGCGGGTTGATCCAAGACATTGCCCGACCAGCTCACATTCAGAACGGCACCAGCGATCGGGCCCGCAAAGGGAGCCAGGGTTTTGCCAAGGTCAGATTCCGCAAACACCTGCCGAAACCGCCGCACATACCAGCCCAAAATCTCCGGCATTCCTAGCATGCGGAGGGTGTTTTGGTCGCCATCGCTATCCAAAACAATCACGTCATACTGGCCAGTGCTGTCGTACTCTCGCAGCGCGTTGAGGGTAAGCGCCTGATCCATGCCGGGCAACACGCCTAGCTCTTGACCAAACACAGACTTAAAAAATGGGGTTTGTAAATACTGAGTTTCTAGCTGCTTGAGAATTTGCCAATTTTGCTCTAACAGTTGAGTCGCCCGGAGTTGAATTACCTGCAAATTGGCTGTCACTGTCTGCGGGGCCTCGCCTTCTAGAGGCGTTTCTAGCAGCAGGCTTAAGCTAGGGTCAGAGCCTTGCCCAATCAGCAGGACTTGTTTTCCGTGAGCAGCAAAGGCTTTGGCGGTGGCGATCGCCACCGTCGTTCGACCTGTGCCACCTTTACCCAAAAACGTCAAAATCTGTGCCATTAACTCTCCTGAAACGCTGTCGGATCTAATTCTAAGCAATTCAGCCTTACCTAGCTAAGGCGTTAAGAGGCGCACCCCGCCGGGATGCGCCTCTTAGTAACGATTAGGGATGAGTTTAACGGTCGGCGATTGGACAGCTATTGGATCGGTTCGAGTTCGTCTTCAAAAAACCAAGTCGCAATCTGATCTTCGAATTCAACCACAACTCCTAAGCCTCTGCCATCGGTTACTTTATAGGCTTTGATCACCCCGACTTGGCCCAGCTTTTTACTAACATCTTTAGTGACGCGATCGCGGATGCAACAGACTCTGACTCTTTGCCCAATATCCATAGTCATTCTCGTAAAACCAACCATTCCACAGTGTATCAGGCTAGGGAAATAGAAGCGTTGATTGCAGCCGACTCAACCTAGAGGTCAGGGATGGGGTGTAATCGCCACAATCGCTGAAGTCAGCCACTATACTGTCAACAGCCCCCTTACAGAACCTATGCTGGCCAAACGAATTTTGCCTTGTCTGGATGTGAAAGCTGGTCGAGTTGTGAAAGGGATTAATTTTGTCAATCTGCAAGATGCTGGTGATCCGGTCGAGTTAGCTCAGGTCTATAACCGGGAAGGGGCAGATGAGCTAGTGTTTTTAGACATCACCGCCACCCACGAAGACCGGGGGATTATATTTGATGTCGTTTACCGGACAGCGGAGCAAGTGTTTATTCCCCTCACAGTGGGTGGTGGGATTCAGGATCTAGAAACAATCAAAAAGCTGCTGCGAGCGGGAGCTGATAAAGTCAGCATTAATTCAGCGGCAGTGCGTGACCCAGACTTGATTAACCGAGCCAGCGATCGGTTTGGCGTCCAGTGCATTGTGGTGGCGATCGATGCCCGCCGCCGGACTGCTCCAGCTAACCCAGGCTGGGACGTGTTTGTGCGAGGCGGACGGGAAAACACGGGCTTAGACGCGATCGCTTGGGCAACGGAACTAGCGCAGCGAGGGGCGGGGGAGCTACTTGTCACCAGTATGGATGCGGATGGAACGCAGGCGGGCTACGACCTAGAGCTGACCCGCACAATCGCTGAACAAGTCCAAATTCCGGTGATTGCCTCTGGCGGGGCGGGTTCTTGCCAGCATATCCAAACCGTGCTGACTGAAGGCAAAGCAGAAGCAGCTCTGCTAGCTTCTGCTTTGCACTATGGACAGTTAAGCATTGGTCAAATCAAGCAACACCTCCACGACCATCAGGTGTCGATTCGCCAAACGGATAATGGAGTTTAGGTCTTGTTGCCCAAGCTGACTAAGCTGCTTTCAGCCAAATCTGTAGCAATCTTGAAGAAAATCAAAAGCTAGCAATAAATACGTGACTATTGTTACAATGATTATTAACATTTTTTAAGATCATGTTCGCCTTTCTCATCATTGTGATTGCGCTAATTATTTGGTCCCTGAGGTTAATTCAGGGGGCCGTCAAGCTGCGTGATTCATCAATGATCTTAGCAAGTACCTTGGTGGCAATATCTGCTGGCGGTGTGGTTGCCGTCTATCTGCTAATGGACGGATATATGAGCTATTTCACCACTATCCATACCCTCCCAATGGATGAAGTATCTCAACTGCTGCCAAATATTCTTTACGAACCTGATACAACGGTATCGATTGGCGTTTCTGAGCTTGCTCGCTTTACTAATTAATCGTTCTCATAATTGGATCAGGTTTTTTAATTAACCTAGCGACTAAATATATTTTTGTGATTCCGTGCTTCGTTCTCCCGCCGCTCCCACAGCCGAGCAAGTTCAAAGTTTATTTAACCGGATTGCGCCTGCCTACGATCGCCTGAATGGCTGGCTCAGTTTAGGGCAGCATTGGGTTTGGAAGCAAATGGCCGTGAGCTGGAGCCAGGCTAAAGTAGGTGATACTTGCCTCGATTTGTGCTGTGGTAGCGGTGATTTGGCTCTGCTGCTGGGTAAGCAGGTCGGTTCTGCGGGGCAAGTCGTGGGGCTAGATTTTGCGGAAGCTCAACTGGCGATCGCCGCTCAGCGCTCCTACCATCTACCGCAAATTCGCTGGCAGCAAGGGGATGCCTTAGCACTTCCGTTTCCGGATCAGACCTTTAACGCAATTACGATGGGCTATGGTCTTCGCAATGTGACTGATATTCCAGCCTGTCTGAGTGAGATTCAGCGAGTCCTGCGCTCAGGAGGCAAAGCCGCAATTTTAGACTTCAACCATCCTGAAAATGCCTTCGTTGAGGGCTTTCAGCAGTGGTATTTACAAACGATCATGATTCCCGCCGCCAAAAACCTGGGCTTAACCGAAGAATACGCCTACTTAGTGCCCAGCCTCGCCCGCTTCCCAACTGGGGCTGAACAGGTGAAATTAGCTCAGCAAGCGGGCTTTACCGAGGCAGTGCACTATGCGATCGCGGCTGGCATGATGGGCGTTTTAGTTCTCAAAAAAAAATCTTGATCTATCTAAGTTTTAGGTTCTGACTTCCAATCAAATGGCTGAGTAATGAATTTTAAGAACTGGCTAAAACTGCGGGTTCGCTGACTTCTTTTGACTTGGCTTGTTTAATAAACATGAGCTGATTGTCTTGCCAGGTGGCTTGGATTGAGTCTCCGGCTTCAAAAGCATTTTCGAGCAGCTTGTTGGCGATCGCATTTTCCAGTTCCCGTTGAATCGCTCGTTTGAGGGGACGGGCCCCATATACGGGGTCAAAACCGGCATCAACAATGTGGTCGAGGGCGGAATCCGTCAGGCTGAGGCTGATTTTTTGGTCGGCTAGTAGCTTTTGCACCCGCTTGATTTGGATTTGGACAATCTGACGCAGTTGCGGGCGATCGAGGGTATGGAACAGAATTAGATCATCAACCCGGTTCAAGAATTCCGGGCGGAAGTGTGATCGCAGCGCCTGATCGACCCGTTGCTGCATTTCTGCGTAGCGGGCATCATCGCCAGACACATCTAAAATGTGCTCGCTGCCGATATTGCTGGTCATCACAATCACCGTGTTGCAAAAGTCTACCGTCCGCCCCTGGGAATCGGTGATTCGTCCGTCATCTAGCACCTGCAGCAAGATATTAAACACATCCGGGTGGGCTTTTTCGACTTCATCTAGTAGCACCACCGAGTAAGGGCGACGGCGAATGGCTTCGGTGAGCTGTCCGCCTTCGTCATAGCCGACATAGCCGGGGGGCGCACCGACCATCCGGGAGACGGAGTTCTTCTCCATGTACTCCGACATGTCAATCCGCACCAGTGCCTGATCGGTATCAAACAAAAACTGGGCTAAGGTGCGAGCCAACTCGGTTTTGCCGACGCCGGTTGGGCCCATAAACAAGAACGAACCAATCGGGCGGCCGGGGTCTTTCATGCCAGAGCGGGCCCGGCGAATTGCGGCTGATACCACTGATACCGCCTCTTCCTGACCAATTACCTGCTGGTGCAAGTGGCTTTCCAGGTGCAGCAGCTTTTGCCGCTCCGATTCCAATAGCCGATTGACTGGGATGCCTGTCCACTTGGCCACGACTTCGGCAATATCCGATTCAGTCACTTGGTCGCGCAGGAAGGTGGTGCCTTTGGTTTGGGTTTCCTGGAGCTGCGCTTCCGCCGCTTCTAGGTCGCGCTGTAGGGTTTCGAGCCGCCCGTACTTGAGCTGGGCGGCTTTGCTGAGGTCATAGTCACGCTCTGCCTGTTCAATTTGCAGCTTGACCTGATTTTCTTGTTCTTTGAGCGTGTTAATTTGCTCTAGCACTTGGTTTTCGGTTTGCCACTGCTGCTCCATGCGCGTCTTTTGCGGACTCAAATCAGCAATTTCTTGCTCAATCCGCTGCAACCGCTCTTTGGCCGAGGCATAGATGCCGCCCGTTTTTGTCCGGGTTTCTTCCTGCTCTAGGGACAGCCTTTCCATTTCAAGCTGCATCAACCGCCGCTCGACCACTTCTAGCTCGCGCGGTTTAGTGGTCATTTCCATTTTCAGTTTGGCAGCCGCTTCGTCCACTAGGTCGATCGCCTTGTCCGGCAAAAACCGATCAGAAATATAGCGATCGGAGAGCATCGCCGCCGCCACCAAAGCCGAATCGCTTATTTTGACGTTGTGATGAATTTCGTAGCGGTCTTTCAGTCCGCGCAGAATTGAAATCGTGTCGTCCACGGTCGGTTGCCCAACGTAAACCTGCTGGAATCGCCGCTCTAAAGCTGCGTCTTTTTCAATGTTTTTCCGATACTCATCGAGAGTGCTGGCCCCAATGCAGCGCAGTTCGCCCCGGGCCAGCATCGGTTTGAGCAGATTGCCCGCGTCCATCGTGTTGCCTTGAGTTGCTCCCGCCCCAACCACGGTATGCAGCTCATCAATAAACAAAACAATTTGCCCATCGGAATGGGTGACTTCCCGCAGCACGGCTTTCAAGCGGTCTTCAAAATCGCCCCGGTATTTGGCTCCGGCCACCAAGCTGCCCATATCCAAGGAAATCAGCTTCCGATTTTTGAGCGATTCTGGCACATCGCCTTTGAGAATGCGCTGGGCTAGCCCTTCGGCGATCGCTGTCTTACCCACCCCTGGTTCGCCAATCAGCACCGGGTTATTTTTCATCCGCCGTGAGAGTACCTGAATCACCCGCCGGATCTCTTCATCCCGCCCAATCACTGGGTCGAGCTTGCCGGCTCTGGCTTGCTCGGTCAGGTCGCGCCCATACTTGCTGAGGGCATCGTAGCGGTTCTCTGGGGTCTGGTCGGTGACTTTTTGGCTGCCCCGCACTTCGGCGATCGCCTTTTCCAGCTTGCTCCGATCCAACTCCACCGATCGAAACAGATTTCGCCCCACCCGTTTGTCTTCACACAGAGCCAGCAGAATATGCTCAACCGAAATGTAGCTGTCGCCCTCCGCCTCACGGGCGGCTTCGGCTTGGTCAAGCAAAATGTCTAAATTGCGCCCCAGGTAAAGCTGGCTGCTGTCGGGCACTTTCGGCTGCTGTTTAGCAAAATCAGCCAACCGCTTCACCAAAACGGTTTCATCCACCCCGGAGCGGGTCAAAATTGACTTGGCTAACCCGTCTTGCTCTAAAAGGGCGATCGCCAAATGCTCTACTTCTAGGTATTGATGCTTAAACTGGCGCGTCACATCCTGAGATTTAACAATGGCCTCCCAAGCCTTTTCAGTAAATTTGGCTGGGTCAGTAGGTTGCATAACTCAAAAATCTCAACAATTGGCATTTATACATAGAGTTTTAGTATAACAATGCACCCTGAGGGGAGGGCGATCGTGCTTTCAAACCATTAATTCTCATGCAAACCCGCTATTTTGCAAAAATTCAGGTATATGAAACCCTCATCTTCTCCTTGGCGATCTAATCACGAAAACCTGGTTGTTAGTAGGGTTATTTCATTCTAAATAAATCTTTCAGCACGTTAAAACTAAAGCCAGCGAGACGTTGAGCTTGAGCCATGTTCAAAAATCCATTGTCGCGATACAAATTGAGTGCAAAGTTACGTGCCAGTGC
>JAESGG010000026.1_pt1 | contig 87507 bp, 87 predicted proteins | sample 9266231 | NCBI WGS metagenome assembly JAESGG01 (sample SAMN14515337, study PRJNA621664) | algae metagenome | isolation source: Aphanocapsa sp. GSE-SYN-MK-11-07L and co-occurring heterotrophs from wet... | place: USA: Grand Staircase Escalante National Monument, Utah | collected 2006-04-16 | reverse complement strand
ATATTACCTGCCGAAGTTTCTCAAAAATGACCCGCCGAGGTTGCTGTCATTTGGGTGCCGAAGTTAGTGTCTTTAGGCCGCCGAAGTTAGTGTCTTTGGGCTGCCGAGGTTAGTGTCTTTAAGCACGTCTTCGACAGCATTCGCAATTATCTCAATTCCTTAGAGCGCCCTGAACTCAACTATGAGGGAATTCAGCACGACTTCAGTACCCTATTTGATGACCCGCAAGCAGGCTTTGATGCCCTCCGGACTCGGTTGGGCCAGATCAATCGGGACACCTTGATTGCGGTTTTGAGTTCACGGGATGACATTTCGGAGGCCGATGCGGCTCGGATTATTGCTCAGGTAGAGGCAGCCCGCGATGGTGTGCTCCAACGGGCCGATCGAATTCAGCAAGAAGTTCAAATGCGCTTAGTAGCGATCAAGCAGCAAGCCCGTAAGCAAGCGCTAGAAACCAAAAGAGCCGTTGCTAGTGCAGCTTGGTGGTTATTTGGAACTGCTTTAACGTCTTTGATTGCATCAGCGATCGCCGGTGCATTGGCTGTATCAGCAGTCGCCGTTGTGCCCTGACTAAAAGAGTTGTCAGCAGTACCGCTGACAACTCTTTTAGACTGCAATAAAAAATGCAATAAAAAAAGGGTTGCGCAGAAACCCTTTTTTTATTGCTTATTTAGTTTTAACTTTAGTTTGGACTAATTGCTTCTTACGGAGCATTAGATGACAAACAAACGAACCGCGCCTTAGCTCAACAGCGGGTGAAAGTTGAGCATGGGATTTGAAATCAAAAGAGATTTCCTCCAACTGATGTTGATTAGCACTCATTGTCTGAACCCTAGTTGAAAGATAGAAAAAGATAGAACTAGAGCCAATCCTCATCGCCATGAGGTTCAGTAGTTCTACGGTAGCCAGCCAAAGCCAGCGTTAGTAATCTTGGATTGTGACCACTTTGTTAGATCCTTTACTTTAGACTCAGGAATAGAGCAATCAGAGTGATGAGTTTAACCAGTATGAATTCATCGGGCAAACTCGATACGTTTGTGACAGGACAAGCCATGGGTCAGCCATCTCAGCCTGTGGTTGACAATGCTCCCTTGCCAGCAAACTCTGTTCTGGTTGCCCCCATTCCCAGACTAATCATCCGCTCCCATTGGTTCGAGCGCTCCATCGCTTTAAACCACCGCTCGGAATGGGTGATTGGTCGGGGTAGAGATAACGATATTGTTCTGCCTGAGCGTTGGATTTCCCGTCATCACGCTGTACTTAAGTACGTTGATCCTTCCGCCTTTAGCCTCGTTGATTTGGGTAGCCTCAACGGCTCCTACGTCAATCATCAGTCTGCCGGCCAACCGCTGCTTCTGAAAGGCGGCGATCTCATCACCCTTGGCGATAGTGAAATTGACTTTCAATGTCCAGCCACTGACTTTCGCCTCAATCACTACACTGGTGGCAAAACCGTTCTGATGACAAGTTCCTCGCAACTGCAAGGAGAAATTTGGCGTGAAATTCTGAGTTCCCAGGGGCTGTCTGTACTCTGGGCTAAACCTGGAACTCCGCTCCAAGACGTGATTAAACATGCAGAATTGGTTGGACAAACTCCCTCCCTGATTTTAGTGGACCTTGTTGCCACCAAGGACAATCCCTACGATTTTTGCCGCTGGTGCAATCAAACCTACCCTCAAATGCAGGTGATTTTGACCAGCGGGATGCGAACTGAACTGTACCCCTCGGAGCAGCAATGGGCCCTCCGGCAAGGAGCGCTCGACTTGTTTCCTGGGTTTGGCAGCAATGGTTTACTCTCCAACATGGGAGATATTGCCAGCCGCGTGCGCGTGATTCTACGCGCCCTCAACTGGCCAACGATCGAGCAATCTCCTTTGGCTTCCACCCTGCTGGCCCTGCAAGAAAGACTCAGAAATGTCGCCCGGCCAGGCTTTGAAAACTCTGCTTCTAGTTGAAAACAGCAGCGACTAGAAAAGTCAAGAAGTATCTCCCCCTTCTGCCCGCGTTCAACTGAGCGCTCCCGCGGACGGCCGACGGGTCGAAAGCTCACGCCGAAGTCTGCCTTCTGCCCTCTGCCTTTTCTTGTTCCTCCTGCTTTGTTTCTAAAGGCAACTCATTGAGATTGCTGTCTGGTTGACTATCAGCTTGTGCGCCCCAATGATCGAGAATATCTTTGATCACAATTTCGTAAAACCAAACTCGCCCCACAATCACTAAGGGTAAGGCCAGCAACAGTCCCAAAAAGCCAAAGAAAATCGCAAATATGAGCTGCGAAAGCAAGCCGAAGGCTGGTAGCAGGTCTACCTGTTTAGCCATCACTGTCGGCACGAGCAAATATTGCTCAAGCTGTTGAATCACAACGTAAGCCACCAAAACCGCGATCGCCTTCCAGGGTGAGTCGAGCAGGGCGATCGCGATCGGCGGAATTAAGCTAATCACTGGGCCAATGTTTGGAATCGCTTCCAGCACCCCTGCCAGCAGCGCATTGGCCAAAACCAGCCGCACCCCCAACACCAGAAGGACAATTCCACTCACCGATCCAATCACCACCATGTTAATTAGGGTGCCCCCTAACCAACCGACAAGGGCTTGCTCTGATTGGGAAAGAATACCATCAATCCGTCGCCGGTAGAAGGCTGGAAACAGGCGGACAAATCCCTGCCGATAAGGAGTGGGGTTGACCATTAGCATTACGGTTAACACCAGCACCAGCAGCAAGTTGAGCAGAATTGCTAAGGTGTTGGAGAAAAAGGCAAAAAAGTTATTAAAGAGTTCTCCGACTAGAGGCTGCAACTGTTGGGTCGCCCGATCGAGCAGGCGGACATCACCCACTGATCCTGGTAAAGCCTGGGAGAGCTGATTAAACCAGACCTGCAATTGATCTAAGCCTTCTGGCACCAGTTCAGCTAATTGGGCCGACTCCCGCACAAACGGCGGCACGACTAAAAAGAAAAAACCAACAATTATAGTCAGGGTCAGACAGAGGGTAACGGTGAGGGCCGTATTGCGCTTCAGTCCCAACTGGCAAAATTTCTGCTGCACTCTATGCAGAGCCGTGGCAAGAATGATCGCCAGAAAGACCAGCAGTAAGACTTGCCGAATCTGCCAGAGGATATAGACGGAGGTTATTAGTACAAGTAAACCAATCCACTGTCCAAGTTTCACCGTATTTCCTCCACAAGCGATCTCTTGGCTAGGCCAATTCAAATCATACCTGTCGGAGGAAGGGAGAAAGAAGCCAGAAGTTAAAAGGCAGAAGGCAGCACGACATGTGTACTCATGCCCAAATGGAGGAATTGTCTAGGTAGAAGGTCAAAAAAGATCTCGACTTAGCCTTCTCATGCCTTCTCCTTAATACTTGCGCTCTTGGGGTTGAAACATGCTTGTGTTGACGGACATGTACTGCAAATCGACTCCGGCGGGTGAGTAGTAGGCCAGGGTGTGCTTGAGAAAGCTGTCATCGTCTCGCTGCGGAAAGTCCTCCCGAAAATGAGCGCCTCGGCTCTCTTGGCGATGCAGCGCTCCGGTGATGATCATTTCTCCAACAATGATCAGGTTGCGGAGTTCAAACGCTTCCATCAGCTCTGTATTCCAGAGTTTGCCTTTGTCATCTAGGCGAGTTTGCAGGTAAAGCTGCTGGAGCTGTCGCAACTGAGTCAAGCCTCGCTGCATCAGGTCAGCGGTGCGAAATACGCCGCAGTAGTCGGTCATGCAGTCTTGAAATTGCTGGCGAATTTGTCCTAAACGATATTCGCCTGGCTGGTCGAGCAGGGCTTGGATTTGGGCTTGGGCTTCTTGTAAATAACGCTGCTGATCGATTTCCGGCTGCTTGCGGTCTTGGACGTAGCGGGCGATCGCCGCGCCAGTTCTGCGCCCATACACCACGCACTCCAAGAGGGAATTACTGCCCAAGCGATTGGCCCCGTGGACGGAAACACAGGAGGTTTCCCCCGCCGAGAAAAAACTTTCGACTAAGCCCTCTGCTCCACTCCGCACCTGCCCATCAGTGTTAACAGGAATCCCACCCATGCAATAGTGCACGGTCGGTCGCACCGGAATCGGCTGCACGACGGCATCTACTCCGGCCAGGCGATGGGCTTCTTCCCAGCAGAAGGGGACCCGACTCATGATTTTTTCTTTGCCCATGTGGCGCAGGTCAAGGTGGACAAACGGCCCGCCTGCACTGCCATCCAAATTAATCCCTCGCCCCGCCCGAATTTCAGTTGTAATTGCCCGCGAGGTAATATCCCGTGGGGCCAATTCCATCCGGCTGGGGGCGTAGGTGGTCATAAAGCGATCGCCCTCGCTATTCACCAAATAAGCCCCTTCTCCCCGCACAGCCTCAGAAATTAGCACTCCGGCTGGATACAAACCTGTGGGATGAAACTGGACAAATTCCATGTCTTCTAGCGGCACTCCGGCTAGGGCCGTCATCGATAGCCCATCCCCGGTTGAGGCATAGTCGTTGGAGGTGGTGTTATAGACCCGTCCATAGCCCCCGGTGGCAAACATGACCGCTTTCGCCCGCAAGACGACAATTTCACCATCCAATAGGTGGTACATTACCACTCCTTTAGCCTGGTTGTCTTCTAGGATCAGTCGCATCACGTACCACTCTTCGTAGATCTGCACCCCGTACTTGCGAATGTTGTTATAAAGCTCGTGCAGAATCGCGTGACCCGTCTTGTCGGCAGCGTAACAGGTGCGGTTGTGGCTGTGCCCACCAAAGGCCCGCTGAGCGATCCGCCCATCTTCTAGACGAGAAAACAGGACACCGAGATGCTCTAGGTCAATCACGACTTCTGGCGCTTCTTGGGTCAAAATTGCCACGGCATCTTGGTCGGCTAAATAGTCTGACCCTTTGACCGTATCAAAGGCGTGGGCTGACCAAGAATCTTGATCATCGACATTCTTGAGTGTGGCGGCCATCCCTCCCTGAGCGGCGACCGAGTGAGAGCGAATCGGATGGGTCTTGGCGACCAAGGCTAGCTTGAGGTTGGGGGCTAAACGAGAAATTTCCAGGGCTGCCCGACAGCCTGCCAGTCCGCCACCAATGATCACAACATCATGCTCAAGCATCGGCCTCTCAGTCCTTTAGGGTTCAAGCCAGTCATTACCCCCCAAATTTAGCAAGTTTTGCCTGATCAGACATCAAACTCAGAACCGCTGTAGACTCGAAACAGAAGAGTCGGCCGAATCCGTAGGTGCTAGGTCTAAAGTCATGGTTTTCAATTGGTTTCGTCGCAAGTTTACAGATAGTGATCAGGCTTCGGCTGAATCTGAGGCGGCTGAAGTAGAGCGTCAGCCGCCTGAGTCGCCTAGCGAGCCAGAACCTGCGCCAGAAACCCCTGCGGCTGACATAGCCGCCGATCGCCTGGCCTGGGCCAAAGCAGCCTACAAAAACATTCAGCAGCGGCAGCAAGAAGCAGCCTCAGAGCCTGGGGCGGCGGCAACTGAAGCGCCGGCTGAACCGAGTATCGAAGCATCTCCTGAACAACTCTCAACCCCAGAAGTAGAAGCGCCAGACATAGAAACGTCGATTGGGCTAACTGCCGCGATCGCTGAGTCTGAAGCAGCGATCGCGGCAGTACCCAAAGCCATCCAGACTGAACTTCCGGTTCCAGAACCCGAAGAACCTTTAGGAGCGCCTGCGGAAGCACAACCAGAAACAATAGAACTACAGACCGCTCTGAGCGAGGATCAACCAGCGGCGATCGTATCTGAAACTCAAACGCTAGAGGTAGAGCCTGAACAGATTGCAGAGGATTTATCGTCTGTGGCGGCGACCTCAGTCGATGAGATCGTCCCGCCGCCCCCAGAATCTCCGGTTGAAACTCCAGAAGCCGTTGAGGCTCTGCCCTTTTGGGCAAAAGCTGAAGCAGAGCGTCAAGAGCGCTTAGAGCGGCTGAAAGCAACGGCGATTGAGACAGAGCAGGCAGTTGAACCAGTAGTAGCTGTTGAACCAGCGATCGGTTTTGTACCCCCGGCAGAAATCACTCCCAGCCAACCAGATTCTCCCCAGCCTACAGAAGAGGCTCCAGCAGTCGCCTTTGATGAAGGCTTTCTGTGGTCAGCCGAGGTGCTGGCGGCCCAAGGTCGCAAACCAGAAGAAGTTTCAGTTGAAGAAATTACCTGGCTACAGAAATTGCGCCGGGGTTTGGGCAAAACTCGCCGCGGCCTAGTCAACCAACTTAAAGCCGTGGTTGGACAGGGCCCACTCAGCCAGGATGCTGTACTGGAAATTGAGTCGCTGCTGCTGCAAGCCGATGTCGGCGTAGAAGCCACGGATACGGTAATTCAAGCCCTGCAAGCCAAACTGCGCCAGGAAGCCCTGCCCCCCGATGCCGCGATCGCCTACCTAAAGCAAATTCTGCGCGATATTCTGGATCGCCCCCTCCAATCAGGGTATAGCGCCAGCTTTATGCCGGATAAAAACTGTCTCAACATCTGGCTAATGACGGGGGTAAATGGGGTTGGCAAAACGACGACGATCGGCAAAATTGCCCACGTTGCCACGGAATCTGGCTATCAGTGTTTGATTGGCGCAGCCGACACCTTCCGGGCGGCTGCGGTGGAGCAAGTCAAAGTCTGGGGCGAGCGCAGCCAGGTTGAAGTAATCGCCAATCCGGGCAAAAACACCGACCCAGCGGCGGTAGTGTTTGATGCGATCGCTGCGGCCCAATCTAGAAAGAGCGAACTGCTGTTAATTGACACCGCCGGACGGCTGCAAAACAAGCAAAACCTGATGGAAGAACTCCGCAAAATCCGCCGGATTGTCGATAAAAAAGCGCCTGGCACCAAAGTTGAATCGCTGCTGGTGCTAGATGCCACGCTGGGGCAAAATGGACTGCGCCAGGCCCAGGTGTTTGCGGAAGCGGCTCAACTAACCGGTGTCGTCGTCACCAAGCTGGATGGCACAGCTAAAGGCGGCGTCGCTCTAGCCGTAGTGCAGCAGTTGGGCCTACCAATTCGGTTCATCGGGGCTGGCGAAGGAATTGGAGATTTGCGCCCCTTCTCCAGCTATGAGTTTGTCGAAGCTTTGTTGAGTGATTAGCAAATCGAATTGGGCGATTCCCCGGCGGAGAGGCTTTGCTAACTTTAGACCCTAGAATCTTGCTGAGACAATCGACAAAAGAATAGCAAATGAGTAACATCCAGCCGGAAACTCACCTCAATATTGGTGCAATTATTTTTCCACGTCTTGATCAGACCGACTTTACCGCTCCCTTTGAAGTCCTCTCGCGGCTGCCGAATTCTACATTCCATGTGCTTTGGAAGGAAAAGGTGCCCGTGAAGGATATCAAGGGATTGATTTTGACTCCAGAGAAAACGCTCTCCGAATCACCGCCGCTTGACCTTCTGCTTGTACCCGGTGGTTACGGACAGGAAGCATTGATGGATGACGAAACGATTCTTTCCTTCATCCGGGAGCAAGCCGTCCATACAAAATACGTGTTTTCAGTCTGTACGGGAGCGTTGATCTGTGGCGCGGCTGGTTTACTCAAAACGGTGCGGGCAACCACGCATTGGTCAGCCTTTCATCTCCTAGAGTATTTTGGTGCGATTCCGATTGATGAACGGGTGGTGATCGATGGCAAGTTTGTGAGTGCAGCTGGGGTCACTGCCGGAATTGATGGCGCTCTGCGCGTGGCGGCGCTTCTGCGGGGCGATCGCGTGGCCCAGGAGATTCAACTCCAGATTCAATATGCCCCTGAACCCCCGTTTAACAGTGGCACACCGGCAACTGCCCCGCCTGAGATTTTAGCAGCGGCTCGATCAACCAGTCGGGAGATTTCAGAAGCTCGATTAACGACTGCAAAACGCATTGCCGCTAGGTTAGCCGCTAAACGGGAAGCCCCGCGATCTAACCGCTTCGGTTGAGCGTCGGGTACGTCACGAGTCGTGACTCCAGAAAGCAGGTGATGGCGAGTCGTCAATTAAAGCTGCCTGATTAATACTGCATTTTGAAATTCTAACCAGCAATGATTGAGAACTTCTATCGCCAGCGATCGAAGTTCCAATCGAAATTTCTTGGTGCAGATTAGCCACCCCACGGGTGAAAGCCCCTATAATGAATCGTTGAAGTTCAATCGGCTATGGGCCAGTAGGTTGCCTTGTGTTTGTCCTCAGCGGTTACGAGTATTTTTTAGGCTTTCTGCTCATTTGTTCGCTAGTCCCTGTCTTGGCTTTAGGTGCCTCCAAACTGTTGCGCCCTAAGAGTCAGGCAGCGTCGCGCACAACCACTTACGAATCGGGCATGGAACCCGTCGGCGGCGCTTGGATTCAGTTCAACATTCGCTACTATATGTTCGCCCTTGTCTTTGTGATCTTTGATGTCGAGACGGTGTTTCTTTATCCGTGGGCGGTTGCCTTTAGCCACTTGGGAGTTTTAGCCTTCGTGGAAGCCCTAATTTTCATTGCCATTCTGGTGGTCGGATTAGCCTACGCTTGGCGCAAGGGCGCTCTGGAATGGTCGTAGGGTTTGCTGTTAAGACCGCTGAGCTAGAAACTTATTGAATTAGAGAGCACTGATTATGGCTGATCCTTCAACTCCAGAGCCAACCAAGACCGAAACCGCGATCGCTGAGGTTGGCAAAATTTCCCGCCAGTTGACCCAAGACGGCTTTGAGCATGAATACTTGGGAGTTGATGCCTCTGGGGTAGAAATTCTCAAGGTTGACGGCAGCTTTTTGATTCCCTTCTGTACGGCCCTCTACGCTTACGGGTTCAACTATTTGCAGTGCCAGGGTGCCTACGATGTCGGCCCTGGCGCAGAATTGGTCAGTATGTATCAACTGATTAAAGTTGACGACAACAGCGATCGGCCTGAGGAAGTGCGGGTGAAGGTCTTTTTGGCGCGAGAAAATCCAACTGTGCCTTCGGTCTACTGGATTTGGAAAACCGCCGATTGGCAAGAGCGCGAATCCTACGACATGTACGGAATTATCTATGAAGGGCATCCCAACCTAAAGCGCCTGCTGATGCCAGAAGACTGGATTGGTTGGCCAATGCGAAAGGACTACATCAGCCCCGATTTTTACGAACTCCAAGATGCCTATTAAATCATCCGATATCGTGAATTCGCGAACCAAGATGGTTGTCAAAGGCGCTCCCCTTCAAGTAATTTTCGGATAATTTCATGTCACCAGGATTATTTGGAGGCAAGATGGTTCAAGCTCCAATTCAGCCACTCACCTTAGAAGATTTTTTGAAGCTGCCAGATACCAAGCCTGCCAGCGAGTTTATCCATAACCAAATTGTTCAAAAACCAATGCCCCAAGGAGAACACAGTGTAATTCAAGTTGAACTCTGTAAAGTCATTGATCGAGTCGCTGAGGGAGCGAAAATCGCCAAGGCTTTCTCTGAACTGCGTTGCACCTTTGGTGGAGCGGCGATCGTGCCTGATGTCTCGGTTTTTCGCTGGCAACGAATTCCGCGTACTTCTGCGGGTAAAATTGCCAATCGCTTTGACCTTCAGCCAGACTGGGCAATTGAAATTCTGTCTCCCGATCAATCTCAAACTAAAGTCCTAAAAAAACTCCTCCACTGTTCTGAGCACGGTACGGAGTTGGGTTGGCTGATTATTCCTGCCGATGAGAGCATTTTGATCATGTTTCCAGAATCTCGGATCAAAGTTTTTCAAGGCTTAGAAATTCTACCTGTGCTCGAAGGCGTTAATCTAACCCTTTCTGTGATGGAGCTGTTCAACTGGCTAACGTTATCTTGATCCAGACCCTTGGCTAGATGGAATTTCATCCATTGAGAGATAGCTTTGTAGATAACTCAGCATTAATCGTTTTGTTTCTGCCACTAGGCGTTGCCGGAAAATCTGGTTTTGACTGAGCGATAGCCACAGCAACGTCCCGATCGCCTGCACAAGTGTAAAAGCGATCGCCTGATAATCAACCGGCTGCAAGCCCGGATAAGATTCCGACAAAATGATTGCCCAGTCCTGAATTAGTTGGGCATCAGCAGCGGATTCGATCGCCTCTAGTTCTGGGAGGGTGGTCTGTACCTGCATGAAGATTGCGTAGTAACCGGGATAGTCACTAAAAAATTGTTCGGTTGCATTAATCACTTGCTCTACATAGTCTGCCAGGGGCAGACTAATTGTTTCAGCAGTATGGAGGGCGATAAATCGCTGATGCAGCAGCTCTCCATAGCGCCTGGCCAGGGCTTGCACAATTGCCCCTTTGTCTGGGAAGAACTGATAGAGTGACCCGATCGGCACTTTAGCACGGGCTGCGATCGCATTGGTTGTCGTGGTGCTGTAGCCCTCAGTAATAAACAGTTGTTCGGCCACATCCAAGATCTGATTCACCCGCTCCTGACTGCGGGCTTGTCTGGGCTGACGGCGCATGCCAGCCAATTTTGATGATTTTTTGCTTGACTCCTTAGCCACGGAATTTAGACCTATTTTGCAAAAAAGTGAGTATTACTCGGATTTAGCTTGACAAAATATGAGCGTGACTCGTATTTTATAAAAAGTGAGTATTACTCATGATTTTAGCTTAACTAGGAGACAACTCTGATGAGCCAAGTTTTACTGACCTTACCGCATCCGCAAATGCCGGCCGCGATCGCTGAGTACAGTCGAAACCGATTGAGCTTTCTGACCCGCTGTGCCCGCTGGATGACGCTAGCGATCGCGCCGCTCAAGTTACTTTGCGTGCCAGAAGCGCAACTGACTCACTTGCAGATTCGTTATCTGAATGCAATGAGCAGGATTGATTTTGTCGGTGTATATGGAGTCCTCAATGAGTCGCTCTGGTAAAAGCATCTGAATCTGTTGGATCATGTTCAATTTTTCAATTTCTGAGTTTTCTGGAGGTATTTGTGATGCAACTGCTCAATTCAGTTCAGCCCAATCCATCGACCCACTCTGACGTTCAACAGCAGACTCAATCTGCAAGCCTCAATGGTTTCAGGTCGTTCTTTGTAAAGCTGATCATTTTTAAGTCATTTGTTTCTATGCTGTTGGGGGACAACAGCCTACAAACAGTGGGTGACATGACAGATGGGTTGTTGCAAACGCCTGCCTACGATCTGATCGCCCAACACCTAAACCAAGATCCGGCTTGTGCAACACTAATCCGCGATCGCTACATTCCGCCTGCCCATGACCTGGAAACACTGCTCACCTATCCTCATGGTTCCTTGGGGTACATCTACGCAGCCACCATGAAGAAATCGGGCTTCGACCCCAATCTCCATACAGGCATGACTGCGGAATCCGATGCTCAGTATATTGAATTGCGCCTGAGTCAAACCCATGATCTCTGGCATATCGTGACTGGATTTGACAGGTCATTGATCGGTGAAATTGGTTTGCAGGCATTTCATCTGCCGCAGTTTCCTTATCCCCTAGCAACGATGTTGGTAGCCAATAGTTTGATCGCTACCACCTTATTTTCACCGCACGAATTACCCCAATTGTTGGCGGCGATCGCCCAGGGATGGCAAATGGGCAAGCTTGCCAAACCGTTATTTGCCCACAAGTGGGAAGAGGCTTGGGAAAAGCCCCTTGCAGAATGGCAAGCAGAGTTGAATATTCAACCGATTCAACATCGATAAGTCCTGGCAGGAGGATGCTAATTTGATGCAACTGCATCCTCCTGCCAGCAATCTATCGTTGCCCATCACCCGCCGCAGATCGGCTTTTGCATCATAACCGACCAACTCCCGACGGTCGATGTGCATGGGCGTTGTTATGCCGCCGCGATTACTGGTTATCCTCCTGTTGAGGAACAGTTTGTTGATTCTTTGCATCCCAGTAGAACAGAAACAAAACAATGATGGGTAATACTAACAGAATGCTATTAATGCATTCACTAATGACGGCGATTACAAAGTTTTCATCTTGTCCAACTAATGATAGCGGTAGATATAGAATAAAAGATATCAGAGAAATAGCTATGACTACCCCAAGAAGGGTCAAAACAATTGTTCCTAGAATATTCCACCTTTTCCCTTGGGTCAATCTCGCACTCAGATTTCGAGCGTTTTTACCTTCTACATTTTCCAGCACAACAACTGCATCAACTAGTGCAAAACGTAATGCCAGAACTACACCTGGAATGATTAAAGCAATAAATCCTGCTAATACGATCAATCCAGTACCAATACGAGTTCCTAATAATTTGAAACTCTTCCGTGCTGCGTGAGACATGGATTCACCATAGGTTGTACGCAAACCCTGTTTTAATCGAGAAGCAGCATGAAGTATTGCACCTACATAGATTGGTCCAAATGCCAACTCAATAGCATTGGACACCCTAAGCTCCTGAGCTAACATACGAAACTCATCCCCCCCAGTTGCCTCTGGGAAGACATACAGGCGTAAATAAACTAATAATATTGAGCCTGGCAACCAGACTGTTAGCACAATCGAACTGAATAGTACCCAATTTGTTGTAAGCAATCCAGATGCTTCACGGATCTTCTGAATCATACGAGTTAGAAACCATTAACTAAACATATTTTCGCTGTATATCCAAAATACAGCGCTTACCATGTAATGCTCAATTCATATAGTAAGGACTTGCGGCATAAAAATCAGATAGGTGACAAATTATGCTGAATTCCCCTTTAAGGCGATTGCTGAGTAAGAATTTACCAATTTAGTTCGATTAGCTCCCTTCCCTGCAATGAATATGGACTGATGCCAGTGAACTATTTGGTCAATGGTCAATCCTTTTCTGGAGATCGCCTTACATCAGGTCAAAACGTTGGCTTGTTCAAGCAGTGATGGATTTATTGCGTTGGCCCTTCTAGTTCTTGATCTTTTTGCGCAACATTTTCTGGTGCTTGTGTCTCGTCTTCATGTACTAAATTTATTTCTGCTTTTTTAAGTTGAACTTTTGCCTGCTGCCAGAAGGCTTCTAATTCTTCTAGGCTATAGCGATCGAGGGGTTGGTCGATCGCCGCTTCAATTTTTTCTAAGCGTTGAATGAATCGCTGACAGGTGCCTTGCAGGGCCAACTCTGGGTCAAGCTGACACCAGCGGGCTAGGTTAATCACACTAAAAAGCAAATCTCCCAGCTCAGACTGCTGGTGGTTCCGATCAGACTCTGCAAGAGCGACCTTAAACTCTGCCAATTCCTCATAAAATTTGTCCCAAACTCCGGCAATGTTCGGCCAATCTAAACCAGCATCTCCAGCCTTTTCGGCAATTTTGAGGCTAGATATAATTGGTGGTAATGTCCGCAGATAGCGGCTGAGTTTTTGGCTCAGGGGCGGTGGTTGGTCTGGTGACTCTCCCCGCTCTTGAGCTTTAATTTGCTCCCAGTTGGCGCGAACTTGGTCAATGCTCTCGACTTGCAGGTCGCCAAACACGTGCGGATGCCGCCGGATTAGCTTGCTGCTAATTCCTGCCGCAATTTCTTGGAGGCTAAACTGCCCATCTTCACTGGCAATCTGGGCTTGCAAGACGACTTGCAGCAGCAAATCTCCTAGTTCCTCCGCGATCGCAGTTGGTTCTCCCTGTCGAATCGCATCTACCACCTCGTAGGCTTCCTCAATCACGTAGGGCGTCAGGCTAAGGGGGGTTTGGGCTAAATCCCACGGGCAGCCGCCCTGCGGCGATCGCAGTTGAGCTACGACATCAATCAGCTCTTGTAGAGCATTTAAAGGGGGGCTGATTGGTGGATTGAGGTAAAGCGAAAGTGGATAAGCCAAATCAGCCTGGTCAAAATCGGTCACGGCGATCGCCGTATCTCTTGCTTCTGTCTCACCAAAATGAATAAGAGTGATTTGGTGATCTGCCGGAAAATACTGCTGCAAATGCTTAACTAATCGTCGGGCCATTTCTGAAGCTGCGATCGGGCCAATCATTACTGGCCCCTTGGGTGTTGCTGTTAAAGCCAGTCCATCAGCAGCAGTGAACACTTGCAGGCTAGGTTGGGCTAGAGAGGTTGACATAGTCCGGCAATCGCTTTTCTATAAATCACTGATTAAATTTAACGCAGCGATCGCTAGCGCTTGCTTTTTAGCGTCAAGCTCTGTTTGAGGCGCTTGTAAACAGACCCACCCCAATCACTCAAATAATGGCTCATTGCGCCTAGCTCTAAACCAATCAGTAGTGCTAAACCCTCGAAGGGATATTGCTGTACATAACGCTTGGCCAGTTCAATCCCTGAGCGCCAATCCCAGGCAACTTGACGGCTGTAGATCGCCACACTTAACCCAATGCTGCCCAACAGCAGCAGCCAAATTGCCAAATACAGCAAACGAAAAAGAGTCCCAATGACTGGCCCGTGGGAAAACAGCGATCGATGGCGCAGCAGTTTTTGATAGGGCAACCACAGCCATCGCAACCAGCCCCAGCGCCGAAACTGGCAGGAATAAATATCGAGGTCGGGGCCAAACATCAGCCCACTGAACAAAAAGCTGGCGCAGACAATCAGCGTTAGGCGAGTGCTATGGCTGACCCAAAGGGTACTACCGCCAACTACAGGCAGGGAAGTTAAGGTGATGCGATCGTGGGTGCGACCAGTGGGCATGCAAGTTACCGCCTTTGCAAACTTATACAGGCGGGTGAGACTACACTATGCAAAAATCACAAATGGACGATCGCTAGCGAATCGGATTATGCACTGTTACTAGCTTGGTGCCGTCAGGAAAAGTCGCTTCCACCTGGACTTCATGGATCATTTCGGGAATCCCCTCCATCACATCGTCACGGCTGAGCAGCGTCGTGCCGTGGCTCATTAGCTCAGCCACCGTCCGCCCATCTCTGGCCCCTTCTAAAATGGCGGCTGAAATGTAGGCAACTGACTCTGGATAGTTCAGCTTTAAGCCCCGATCTTTGCGGCGCTCTGCCACTAAAGCAGCCGTAAAAATCAGTAACTTATCCTTTTCTTGGGGTGAGAGTTGCATACTGGGCGATCGCAAAAATGTTCAATTGAGTGGGACTAGACTAGCGCCATGTTTGATCTGAGTCAACTCGGCTGATAGCTCACCATCACCCGTCCCGCGCCTCGGACTTGCGTGTAGTAAGTCTGGGTGACAGGGTGCCCTTGGGGTGAAAGGTTATCAATGCCAATCCCATCTCTGCCTTGGCTCTGACCGGAACTGTGAATGTAGCGCCCTGACCCCAGGTAAATGGCGACATGAGTTGCCTTGGCGGGAGTGCCAAAGAAAATTAAATCTCCGGGCAGCAACGCAGAAATCAAATCAGCCGGTTCGCGACCGGGATTCACAATGGGTTGCGTAAAGGCTTCTTGCTGGTAAGCATCTCTGGGTAGCCAAATTCCTTGGGCTGCAAAGCTGTGTTGAACTAGCCCTGAGCAATCGTAGTTAGGGCCAACCGTACCGCCCCACAAATAGGTATTCGGCTGCTGCATCGCTGCCAGACAGAAATCAATCACTTGCGGAATCCGGGCTTGAATTTCGGCGACAGCTAAGTTGGACGGTGGGGGAGGGGCGATCGCTGCTTGCAAATAGGCTAAATCTGCGATCGCTAACCAGCCGGGATAGTCATCCTCACGCAAAACCACAGGCAGAGCAGTCGGCGGCTGATCTGGCGGGCAGGACTGAAAAGAAAGTTGCCGGCCTGGGCCCGCTTGAGTGGCCAGCGCAGCCAAGGCAGGAGAATCATAAATGCTTATGCTAGCAAGCGTTTGATAAAAATGGCGGCTAATATCTTCAGCCTTAGCGTTGCGGCGCAACTGGTCTACAGAAATCATACTTAAAGTGGTGTTTTTAGCCTCTCACAATAACATCAAATTACTCGTCGAACGCAATTTTTATGGTACGCTCAGCAAATGTGCATTGAAATGATTCAAGATCCGGTTGGCTGATAGGCTTGATACCATTTAACAAACTCTTCGATCCCATATTCGATCGGGGTATTAGGCTGAAATCCAATATCTTGAGCTAAATCATTAATATCAGCGAACGTTGTCAAGACTTCACCCGGCTGCATCGGCAAAAAGTTTTTAATCGCTTTCTTTTGGAGTGCTTTTTCAATCGTCTCAATGAAGGTCAGCAATTTAACTGGCTGATGGTTCCCAATGTTGTAAAGCTTGTAGGGAAGTTCGCCATTACTTTGAGGAGGGCGAGCAAGAATTCGCACAAGCCCTTCAACGATATCATCAATATAGGTAAAGTCCCGTTCCATTTGACCATAATTGTAGACATTAACTGGTTCCCCTTCCGATATTGCCTTGACAAACTTGAAGTACGCCATGTCAGGGCGACCCCACGGCCCGTAGACAGTAAAAAATCGCAGACCTGTAGTGGGAATTTGAAAGAGATGGCTATAAACATAAGCCATTAGCTCATTTGATTTCTTGCTGGCAGCGTAGAGGGAAATTGGTCGATCGACATTATCAGTCACTGAAAATGGAATTTTTGTGTTTGCGCCATAAACAGAGCTAGAAGATGCAAACACCAAATGTTCAATCGCAGCATTGCGACATCCTTCTAGCAAGTTAGCAAAGCCGACAATATTACTATCGATGTAAGCGGTTGGACAATTGATAGAATGGCGAATTCCAGCTTGTGCAGCTAAATTTACAACGTATTGAAAACTACAGTTCTCGAACAGCTTGCTGGTAAGACTGCGATCGGCTATATCCAATTTTTGAAACGTAAAATTTTTATAGGGAAGGAGTCTCTCTAACCGAGCTTCCTTGAGCCTAACATCATAATAATCGTTCAGATTATCAATTCCATAAACCTCAACTCCTTCCTGAAGCAGACGTTGACCGAAGTGATAGCCAATAAACCCAGCAATCCCAGTAATTAAAACATTCATGAAGCGTTATCAACGTTTAAATTCAGTTCTGTAGAAATTTCATGTTTTTAACGAATGCTTATGTTTTTAATGAATACTGGCGATCGAGAAACTTAACAGCATAGTTCTTGACCTTCTCAAGGTATAGCTTCATAGCGAAAAAGGAATGGTTTGCTGTCCGCAAAGGGGCACCACGTAACGCTGCCGAGCAGAAGGATCTAAAGGCATTAAAGGGTTGATTTCCGAGTAAATATTGAGTTCCAAAATTGAGATAATTTTCAATTTCGATAATCTCTTTAGCAGGGACTTTATCGTGATTTCTAACACCATAAATATCGTAGAATCTATTTATCCGAGCATGAACAAATTCTTCTCTGGCCCTTAAATTTTTTGACTTAGTTAGCTGATCATCAAGCCCACAATGGTAAGTTACAGTGACCAACTCAGTAAAGACAATTTCATAACCTTCTCCCAGACACCGCAAATAATAGTCAGAATCTACACCAAATCTATACTGCTCTTCAAATAATCCAATTTCATCAAATATATACTTGGGTATAACAACAGATGAAGGAGATAAGATGAACGTCTTTGTGTAAATTAATAACTGATGCAATGGGGAAAGAAAATTAACTAAATCTGGCTTTTGCCTACTGTTATATTTTTGATTGTTCTTTAAATTTAAAACTTCAATTCCGCTGACCGCAAAACATCGGTTCTGGTTTGCTAGGGCGGAGGCTTGAACCTCTAAATAGTTTGGCTTCCAAAGATCATCAGAATCAAGAAAAGCAATGTACTTGCCTTTAGCAGATTTTATGCCGTGGTTTCTGGCAGACCCGTGTCCAACATTCTCCTGCAAACTAATCAGATGAATGTCAGGATAATCCCTGGCAATTATCTCCGAGGTGCTATCGTGGGACGCATCATCAACCACAATAACTTCGTAAGTGCCACTATATTCTTGGGCATAAACGCTTTTCAGTGCTTCCTTAAGCATCGAAATACGATTGTAGGTGGGAATGATAATAGATACATCAACGCTCATTCATCTCTCCTAAATTGATTGCCATTGAGTCAGTCATACTAATTGGTTTGCAAATGTTCGCGGTTTAAATTTGCAATCCGATCAATTACTTTTCCTTCCGCATTAGATAAGTTGACATCTAGCAATTGAGCTAATGTTGGGGCAAAATCCAGAACTGAGGTTTCCTCTGCGATTTTTCCAGGTTTTACATTAGGTCCCATTGCGAAGAAAATACCACTGGGTTTGTGATCTCCTGTTCGGACTCCACTGTAGGTGTTTTCAAGTTTGCCAATTTTAGGTGAAGAAATACTTGGGATGAACGTTTGGCGGTTCCACTCTATAATCAGGTCTGGAAGTTCATCCAGATGTGTTCCCTGATAGGCATCAGAGGCGCGAATGATATTTTTGACTAAAGGCTGACCTGTAGTGTCATCGATAATCTCCAGCAAATCTTTTGTCAATTGCTGACAAAATTCCTCATACTCTGCCCCTGGGTTGACCTTTCCATCAGGTTCTCTCCCGACTAGATTAACTCTGACTGCTCCGCAGGCATCGTTATTTCCCAGCATGAAACATTTTCGCCCAGACACATTCAGAGTTTGCACGGCAAAATCTGTTAGGGGGGGGTCTAGGTCAGGCTGAAAAATTTTTCGCAGGCGCCAGAGAAATAGCTTTGGTTTGCCAAGATAGGCAAGGATTTTGCTTAATTTTTTCTGGTAAGCAGGTTTACGAACGATTTCAGTTGTGGCAGGTTTACGAACAGTTTCAGTTGTGCTTGATCCTGAATTTTCTAAACGTCCCAAAATCCATGGCAGGAAACTTCCTGCTCCATCTTGTGAACCCATGCCGTGGCTGCAATAAACGAATATATTAGATTCCGCTCCAACCTCGGCAATTAATCTACCAATAGATCCATCTAGGGCCTTGTATACTTCCAAAATTGGATCGCCGAGAATGTTGGCAAGTTTGTGATCATGATTAGGATGCTTTAGGTCGTGGATGTGCCAACACTGATGTCCAATGCAGTGAGGTTCTGTAAAGGTGGTGAGAAATAAATCCCAATTCCCCTGATCCAAAAACTTCTTAGACAGCCTTTCTTTCTTATGGGTTCTTTCAATCATTTTTTGCTGAAAGTCTTGAAAGCCATTCACAGTGCGTTTAATGTTGTTACAACGACGAATGCTGTCCCGACCAAACTCTGCCTCAATTTCAGGGGACAGAGATGACGGCCAAGTATAGAAAATGTCCTTGTGATTTGCTTTATGCACTCCCCAATCGGTGATTTGAATCCCATTTAAGTTCTCTAATGGGGGAGTCAAGGGCACATCAATGACTGCAACCCGTCGCCCAGCCCGACTGAAGGTATCCCAAAACATTTCGCCTTGCAGGTCAAAGATGTCATACCTGTAGGTTTGATAGGTTCCCTTGGTAAGCTGGCTGAAACAGTAGCGACCATGCTCGGCAGCCGACACTCCTGTCGCAAACGAGGGCCAAAGTGAGCCAACATAAAAGCCGACTGGGCAAGATGTGTTTCCCCAGGCAAACTTGTCTAGCAAAGTTTTAAAGGTTGGCAGGTAGCCTGCATTGGCCCATTCAACAATTAGATCCTTATCGGCAGAATCAATGCCGATAAACAATATTTTTGCTTTACTAGCCATAAGCTAAAGGTTGATCCAGATCTGTTTTTTTGTAACTGATGAGGAGCATCAGCGGTTAGCTGAAGGTCTGTTTAAGCAGTATTTCACAAAATAGCAGCAATGCTTTAAACCAGGAGTAATGCGGGCTACATATATGGCTTCGCAAGTCGCAAGTAGCCCTTGCAAGTGATAATTGCTGTAGTCACGACCAACAAACAGGGTCGAGTTAAAAGTAAATAAACAAATTCAAGCCGGGAATTGTGCGGGAAAGCGTCCACAGCAGGAGGCCAATGTAGAGTAAGCCGAGTCCCCATTGATACCAGAGCAGGCTGCTGACTAGCCCTGGTAAATGCTGGTCGCGGAGGCGAATATCGTTAAAGCCAAACTTGAGAAAATTAATCAGGCTCAGATCGTAATAGTTGAGCCAACTCCAGCGGCGGTGCCACAAAATTGGCTCATAGCGTTCGCGGAAAAATGGGAAGCGGGGCACAATTGGCAACCGCCCAATCAGCAGCCGAAATTGGCGCATACTGCCATCTTCAACAAAGTAGCTGACATCCATCAGGTCATGGTAGCGCCCTTGCTGGTAGATAATTCCAGTTAGTCCTAGGGGTACTGGTACAATCAAGACTCCCAAAAAGGCGAGGGTTTGCAGCGGGGTTTCAGAGGCTCGAAAGATCATCACTAGCCCGGACAGAGACAGCAGCCCAAAGCTGGAAAAAATCCAAAAGGTTTCTGTGACTTCCGGCCAAACTGGGATCGGTACGCGCCGACGACAGCGATCGACCAGCCAGAACAACAGCCCAAAGTAGGCGATCGCCACCAGCCCAATCCCAAAAATCAGCCAAAAGCTGCTGCCAAACCGGGTTAGCACTAGTAATAAGCTAATCCCTAGCCCCTGCAAGATTTGCAGCCCCTCTCCCCACAGCGAAGATAGTTCACCCGCCGTAATTCGGTTGCGAACCTTAATATAAGTGGCCAGGTCAATAATATTGCGCGACATTAAATCCGTCAGGCTGCGAAAGGGTTGCTCCGTTCTTACCTTGGCGATCGTCGCTGCCTGTTCAGGCGTAAAGCCAATTTTGGCCAGTTGGGGCAGAGTGGCACGGTTAATATTGGTGCTAAACAACTGCTGGCGAATGTCCCGCAGGCGCAGCTTTTGGGCTAGATATTCAATTTGGTTGGCATCGCCAATTTGCTCTAGCTGCCGAAAATTGCGGACTAAATTTCGCAATAAAATTTCATTCCCGCGCAGGGTGGGCACCGACAGCACCCGACTGATTTGCCCCGGATCGCCGAGAATCCGGGCTGTTTTGGGGTCAAACTTGAGTTCGGGAATATTTAGGCTGGCGGTTTTGGCAAATTGGGTGTCGCTGAAGTCCAACTGGTCGAGCACCGTTGCGCCGCGCAGATTGACCGGGCGATTGAACTGGCTTTCTCGAAAGGTAGCGATATTTTGGAAGTCAGCTTCGGTCAAAAAGAAAGCTTGATTAAATTGGTCGCGGATAAAAATTGCTTGGTTTTGCCACTGGCTTTGAGCAAAATCGGTATTGCCCTGCCATTGGACGCGGCTAAAGTTGGCGTTTTTTTGAAAGACGACGCGACTGAAGTTGGCCGTGCCTTGGAATTCGCTGCCCTGAAAGTTGGCAGTCTGCCCAAAATTAGTCTGACTAAAACTCGCCTTCGCGAAAAAAATGCTGCTGCGAAAGTCAGCCCCCTGCTCAAATAAGCTGCCGGTAAAACTGACGGGCTGACTAAACCGGGTTTGAGAGCCATCGATCGCCTGGGTAAAATCAACCCCTTGGGCTTCGACGGTTCCCAAAAAAAACGTGCTGCTGAGGTCAACCCGCCCTAAAAACCGAGTTTGAGCCAGGCTGAGCGGCCCCCGAAACACCATGAGCTGTAAGTCTTTAATCGCTAGCTCATTGCTGAGCAGCGATCGCGACAGCCGATTAAGCTGAAACAAGCGGCGGCGATCGCGGTTGAGCTGAGCCTGCTCCGTTGGCGTAAAAATTGGTGAGAGGGCTTGGCCGTAGAGCGGTGTCCGCAGCCCCAACTGGTTGCCGCTAAAGTCGCCTTGAATTAGCGAGTAGCTCAAGTCCAGCCCGACGGGCAGACCAGGCCGCTGGAGTTGGGCCTTCACCTCTCGGTAAAACTGGTCGCGGAAGCTAGCATTTTCGGGGCGGAGGTCAATCACAAACCGCCGCAGGTCGATTGTCGGCACGCCTTCGTTGTTGACTGGAGCTTTCAATCGCTGTTGCAGCAGCTCGACCGTGAGGGGCAGCCGATTCGGCTGAGCTTCCGCTGCCAATGCGGGCATTGGTAACAGCCAGAGGGAGAGTGCCCAGATGATTAAAATTAGCTGCCAAAGGTAGCGATGGACAGGAAATCCGGCAGCTTTTAGCTGACCTAATTGCATCCATCTGAACTCAGTTTGCTTCATCTACCAGCGTTACTTTGTCTGACAGCGTCACCACGCTCCTCAGCATCCTGACAAATTTAGGACAATCCAACATTCAGAATACTTGGTTTGAGACAGCAAGTGACTAATGTTGAAACCGACTGGAATATTTCGGGGAAAGGTTCAGCAAAGAGATATGGTAAAGCTGGTGAGTTGAAAGGCAGTTATGGACGCGATCGCCCTCTGGCAAAGATATCAAGACTGGCTATACTACCATCCGGGACTAGAGCTTTACCTGGATGTCAGTCGGATGCGCTTTGATGACGCATTTGTGGCTAGCCTCATGCCCAAGTTTGAGGCTGCTTTTGCCCAAATGGCGGCCCTAGAGGCCGGGGCGATCGCCAATCCCGATGAGCAGCGCATGGTCGGTCACTATTGGCTGCGCGACCCGCAGCTCGCCCCCAGCCCAGAGTTAGCCCAAGCCATTACTCGTTCAATCGCAGACATTGAATCCTTTGCCCACCAAATTCATCATGGCGAAATCCATCCCCGGCGGGGCGGTCGGTTTACCGATCTGATTTCAATTGGGATTGGCGGCTCGGCCTTGGGGCCAGAGTTTGTCGCTCAGGCCTTGTCCCCCGACAATCCGCCCCTGGATATTCATTTTATTGACAATACTGACCCGGCTGGGATTGACCGCACCTTACATCAACTGGGCGATCGCCTCTACAGCAGCTTAGTTTTAGTCATTTCTAAATCCGGCGGTACCCCTGAACCCCGGAACGGCATGATTGAAGTCCAGCAAAAAATGATGGATCTTGGGATCAATTTTGCTGACCATGCCGTGGCGGTGACGGGCTATGGCAGTCACTTGGCCCAACTAGCGGAGCCTTGGTTGGGCACGTTCCCGATGTTCGACTGGGTGGGCGGGCGCACCTCTGAATTGTCGGCGGTGGGGCTGCTGCCAGCCGCCCTCCAGGGCATCCCAATTCGGGAGATGCTGGCGGGAGCCAAAGAAATGGATGCCGCCACCCGCGTCCATGATCTCAAGACTAATCCAGCCGCCCTGCTGGCCTTAAGCTGGTACTTTGCCGGCGAAGGCAAGGGCAAAAAAGACATGGTGGTGCTGCCTTACAAAGACAGCCTGCTGCTGTTTAGCCGCTACCTGCAACAGTTGGTGATGGAGTCTTTAGGCAAAGAAAAAGACCTAGACGGCAATATTGTCAACCAGGGGATTGCTGTTTACGGCAATAAAGGCTCGACTGATCAGCACGCCTACGTCCAGCAGTTGCGGGATGGCTTGCCCAATTTCTTTATGACGTTGATCGAAGTCCTGCGCGATCGCGAAGGGGCAGCCGTGGAAGTCGAACCAGGCATTACCTCTGGTGATTATTTATCGGGTTTACTGACTGGCACTCGCCAAGCCCTCTACGAAAAGCAGCGAGATTCAATCACCGTCACCATTCCCCAAGTCACGCCCAAACTGGTCGGGGCGCTGATTGCCCTCTACGAAAGGGCGGTTGGGCTATACGGATTCCTGGTCAACATTAATGCCTACCATCAGCCAGGCGTAGAAGCCGGTAAAAAAGCGGCCGCCGCCACCCTAGCCTTGCAGAACCAACTGGTACAAGTATTGCAGCAGGAAAGCCAACCGATTAGCCTCGCTGCCTTGGCAAGTAAAGCGGGTGTTCCAGAGCAAATCGAAACCGTCTACAAAATTCTCCGCCACTTAGCCGCCAACGATCGCGGGATTGAACTCCAGGGTAACCTTAGTCAGCCTGCTAGTTTGTTGGTGATCCTCAAACCATAAAATTCAGCGGACTAGCCGCCGATTTGAGACATGGTGCGAACATAGGCAGCCTCGCCGGTGCCAGAGTCGCGTCCCTTGTAGTTAATTTCTGGTTTGAGCAGCAAAAGCTCTCGCACCCGATCGCGCAGGTCAGCCGTGGGCACCCCGGCCCGGAGACTGGTTTTGAGGTCAAGCTGCCCGGTTTCATTAAGCAAACAGGGGCGCAGCCAACCATCGGCCGAGAGGCGCATCCGGTTGCAGCGATCGCAGAAGCACTCTGACATTTGGCTGATGAATCCGACTGTGCCTTGGGCACCCGGAATTTGGAACACCTCCGCCGGGCCATTGCCCTGCACTTGCCCGCTGGTTAAGCCCCAGCGATCGCGAATTTGCTGCCGCAGTTGTTCAGAAGGAATCCAGCCCCGCTGGCCAAATAAGTCAGCATTCCCAATTGGCATAAACTCAATGAACCGAATATGCCAGTTCCGATCAAGGCTGAGCGCTGCCAAATCGGTGATCTCCTGGTCATTCACACCCGGAATCACCACCACATTTAGCTTTAGGGGATCAAACCCAACTCTGTGGGCAGCTTGAATGCCTTGCCAAACCTGCTGCCAGCGCCCCCGCCGACCGACAATCTGGTCAAAGGTGGTTGGAATTAAAGAGTCTAGGCTGATGTTGATCCGACGCAGCCCAGCCGCATAGAGCTTCTCAGCCAGTTTTGGCAATAAATAGCCATTGGTCGTGAGCGAGAGGTCTTCCACCTGGGGCAACTCGGCGATCGCTTGCACAATCTCCACCACACCAGGATGCAGCAGTGGCTCACCGCCAGTCAGCCGAAACCGCGTAAATCCAACCGGAATCAGGACTTCTTGCAATAAATGCAGCAGTTCTTCAGTTGTCAAAACCTCTGTTTGAGCCAAAAACTTAAGCTCTGCCTCATCGGGCATACAGTATTGGCAGCGAAAGTTGCAGCGATCGACCAGACTGATGCGTAAATAATCGACTCGGTTCATGGAGAGCAGCCGTACTGACTTAGCCCTCATCCTAGCTAAATCTAAAGGGTCTCGCCGCCAAGCTGATCAAAAACAATCTGACTTGCCAAAAATGGGAGTCGTCAGGATGTTAGGGGGTGGGCACAATAGCAAGCAGCGATAGCGTAGATCAGGGTTTACGCTACTGCTGCTTGGGCAAGATTAATAGCGGGGAAACGCAGTTGCAATTTCCCGTCAGCTTAGTTGGCAAGGGGGTAAACTAATACAGTTCTTCTTCTTGATGGGTTTTAATCGTGCAGTCAGAGGTGGGGTAAGCAACACAGGTCAGTACGAACCCAGCTTCAATCTGATCGTCGTCTAAGAAAGACTGGTCAGACTGATCAACAGTCCCCTCGACCAACTTGCCGGCGCAGGTAGAGCAAGCTCCAGCCCGGCAGGAAAAGGGCAGGTCTAGTCCTTGCTCTTCTGCAACATCAAGAATGTACTCATCATCAGGAACTTCAATCGTAGTGTTGAGTCCTTGATCTTCATTTACTAGTGTGACCTTAAAAGTTGCCATGCGGCGATCCTCTCATTCATGGAAACGGCATTGAAGTAACCCCCAGGGAGCTTACCAATCGGCAATGTTTGGCAAAGTTCACCTCTGTGGGGAAAACCCATCTCTGATACTACGGGAAAAAATCAGCTTTATGGCCTGGAATCCATTGACTTACTGAATGGTATTTGTAATCAAATCGAGGTTGAAGATGTGAATTACTTATGGTAATGGCTGATTTGAGCCAAGCTGCCGTTAATTAGCCTGCGATCTCCCTCTCTGAGCCAGGGTACGACTCATTTGCTCAAACACATCGCGCTGGAGATAGGGGTAGTCGCTGACCCAAAGTTTGTGAGCGGGAATATAAACATCAGACACTTTCGTAATTCTGCCCATGTCCGACTGATTGGACATTACCAAGAGTTGGGCCACATCGCGCGGCCGCACTGCTTGATGCTCCCGTTTGAGCGGCACCTGAATTCGAGTTGAAAATCCTGATTCGTCGCCAATTTCTAGGTTGAGACGGCGCTCACGGTTTTCAATAATTACCAATTCCCCACGTTTGTTCACGGTTTCTTCTTTGCCAATCAGGTCTTCGCTGATATAAACATCAAACACTTCCCCTTGCCAGAAACCACTGTAGCGATAGCGGCGACACTGCAAATTTCGCAGACTGGCAACAATAGCTGGCGACCACAGCCAGTACAGCCCAGCAATTAAGCCCACAAAGAGCTGGATACCCGTGTCTAAAAAGCCGAGAATCAGCCAGTCGAGCACAATCGCTAACACAGAAAACAGCAGCCGCCGCAAAAAGTCTGATACCTTGCCCCAGACATACACATACTGAGCACCGGTTGAAGCGGCGGGAATCAGTTGTTCAAATTTTTTCCGAGTGAGGGCAACTAGCATGGCGGGCAAACAAAACCATTAGGTATTCTGACACAGGGCTTTTGGTTACAGGCTAATTAGACATCTTTTCGGTCTAGTTGACCTGAAAGTTGGATTGCTCCTTTGTTTTCAGTCTATAGCGCTTCGCGCTTGCAGCAATGAGAGTTGTGTTTTGAAAGCCTGGCAGAGCAGGGCTTTCAAAACATCAGCCATATTCCATCCGCCTCAGAATTGCTATATAGTTGCAATGCGGTTTGCAGAGGCGGTAGCTCATGGCCAGAACTCCCACAGAATTTGTTGTCCACATGCTGCTTGAAGGGGGACATCGGGAAGAAGTTCGCTTTATGACAATTCAAGAGTTTCAGCAGTGGTACAGCAATGAATTGACACCCAAGGCAAACTCAACGGATTTCATTACAGTCCCAATCAAAAATGTTCAGGGGGAATATATGGTAATTCGCCCCTCTCGAATTATTGCGATTCGAGTTGAGCCAATTTTTTCATCCAGCGTCGATCGCTACTAAATCGCGATTAGAGCCAATCACTCAATTTTTCTGATTGCTGCGCTTCCTATGCTCAAACCTTTTGCCGCTCTGTGTTTAACAATAGGGCTGGCTGTCAATACTCCAACCGTTGCCCTCAGCCCGATCGCTCAACCGCCTGCCAACGTAGGTTTAGATGACCAAATTTGGGCACAAGCGGGTAAACCTGGCGATCGGGCTCGTTTACTGCGGGCGATCGACTACAGCCTGGACTACCTCAAAACCGAAAAAGCTGAGAAAAACTACAAGGCGTATACTGCCCCTGGTCAACCCGGCAGCGCCTTGGGCAGTAACTTAAAGCTGCGAGTAACCAAGAGCCTGCAACGGTTTCGGCAACTGGTAGTCAAGTCAAAATCAGCCCGACAGCTTCAGGCAGCCGTCAAGCGAGAGTTTGCCTTTTACCAAGCGGCCGGTAAAGACAATGCTGGCAAAGTAGAGTTTACAGGCTACTACGAAGCAGTTTATCCAGCTAGTCCGGTGCCAACTGCCACCTATCGCTATCCGCTTTACGGTTTACCGCCTGACTTCAAGCAGTGGGACAAACCTCACCCGACCCGGACAGAGCTAGAGGGCACGGATGGACTGCAAGGATCAAAAGGGCAGCTAAGGGGGCTGGAACTGGTTTGGCTGCGCGATCGGATGGCAGCCTTTTTAGTCCAAGTTCAGGGGTCGGCGAAGTTGCAGTTGACCAACGGTAAAGTGATGACCGTCGGCTATGCCGGTAAAACCGATTATCCCTACGTCAGCATTGGTCAAGAATTAATTAAGGATGGCAAGCTAACGCGAGAAGAGCTAACCCTACCGCGTCTGATTGCCTATTTCCAAGCCCACCCGCAGGCAATGGACACCTATTTACCCCGTAACCAGAGCTTTGTCTTTTTTAAGAACACTCAAGGTGGAGCCGCCACGGGTAGCCTGAGTGTCCCCGTAACGCCGGAGCGATCGATCGCCACCGACAAAACCCTGATGCCGCCGGGGGCCTTGGCTCTAATTTACACCGCCATTCCCTACCCGAACCGGGCTGGCAAGCTGGAAAAGCGCTTGGTCAGCCGCTTTACCCTTGACCAAGACACCGGCAGCGCCATCAAAGGCCCTGGAAGAGTTGATATTTTTATGGGGACTGGAGCTAAAGCCAAGGCTAGAGCAGGGCTAATTAACACGCCAGGTCAGCTTTACTATTTGCTGCTGAAGTGATTAAGCCACTAGATATATTAGGTAAATGGGCATGAATTCAACTGAGTTGCTGCTAATCGGGGGCGATCGCCGCCCTGCACTGTCTGAACAGACAACTGATTTAATTGATCCAGCCACCGGAGCAGCCTGGGCCCAAGTGGCGGCAGCCGGAGTTGAAGATATTGAGCAAGCGGTGCAAATTGCTGATCAAACCCATCAAAAGGGGGAATGGCGGAATTTAAACAGCCGCGATCGCACGCATATCTTATTACGCCTAGCCAACTTGATTCGGGAGCAGTCTGAAAGCTTGGCTCAACTCGAAAGCCGCAACGTCGGCAAGCCAATTTCGCAAGCTCGTGACGAGGTGGGCTTAGCGGCTGACTGCTTTGAATATTACGCTGGGGCGATCAATAAAGTTGGTGGACAGACGATTCCCGTCGCCGCCGCTGGAATCTGTATGACCTTTCGAGAGCCAATCGGCGTTTGCGGTTTAATTGCGCCCTGGAACTTCCCGATCGCGATTACAGCTTGGAAGTTGGCACCAGCCCTAGCGATGGGGAATACGATGGTGCTGAAACCAGCGTCTCAAACGCCGCTGACGGCGCTTCGGTTGGGCGAGCTAGCGCTGGCGGCTGGCGTACCGGCTGGAGTGTTGAATGTAGTGCCCGGATCGGGAGCGATCGCGGGTGATGCCTTGGTTCGCCACCCCTTAGTCAGAAAGGTTTCTTTCACTGGCTCAACCGAAATTGGGGCGCAGGTGATGCGGTTGGCGGCCGATCAAATTAAGCGCGTCACCCTAGAATTGGGCGGCAAATCGGCCAATATTGTGTTTGCTGATGCTGACCTGTCAAAAGCAGTGCCAGCCGCCATGTGGACTGTCTTAGGCAATGCGGGTCAAGACTGCTGCGCTCGATCGCGCCTGCTGCTGGAGCGTTCGATCTATCAGGAATTTGTTGAGCGGCTCAAAGACAAGTTTTTGGCCCTGAAGCTAGGCTTACCCTCAGATCAAAGTACCGAAATCGGCACCCTGATTTCGGTAGCTCAGCGCGATCGCGTCCATCAGTACATTGAAATCGGTCAATCAGAGGGAGCCAGACTGGTTTGCGGCGGCGAAATCCCGACTCAGGGGCCGCTGGCCGCTGGAGCTTACTTGGTGCCAGCTATTTTTGCCGACGTTAAACCTGAAATGCAAATTGCCCAGGAAGAAATCTTTGGGCCGGTGATCTGTGCGATTCCCTTTGACACTGAAGCTGAAGCAGTGGCGATCGCCAACAACAGCTTGTACGGTCTGTCTGGCTCGGTGTGGACGCGGGATATTGGGCGGGCGCTTCGGGTAGCCAGAGGGGTGGAAACAGGCGTAATCTCAGTCAACACCGGCCACAGCGTTCATTTGGAAGCTCCCTTTGGCGGTATCAAGCAAAGTGGACTAGGACGAGAGCTAGGGCTACCTGTGTTAGACCACTACAGCGAACTCAAAAGTGTTTTTATCTCTACATCCTGATTTATTTGCTTAACTTCGTTTGATTAATTCGGAGCATCAGGCTCTTCTCGACGAATTTCTGCCACCTGCCCAACCACAAATATCAACGTAAAGGGCTGCCCCATTTCCTGCTGGACAAATTCCTCTAACAGGGCAACCTGTCTGGGGGTGACGGGTTCTCTCGCCCGCACATTCAGGCGAACTTCTGGGGGATTGGCTAGCCAATTTGTCGTGCTGCTCAATAGGTCTAAACGCTGAAAGGTAACAGTGCGCTTTAACAATGCCTGCCGTAAACTGGTTTCGAGTTGGGCCTGTCTGACTAACCTGACGAAGCTAAGTCCGAGTGGAATCAATAAAATCGCCGTCAGAACTGAGGCCCAAATCAGCGGTTGACGGGCATGGTGAAAGGAAGCGTAGCCAGTCAACAAAAAAGCCAGCATACAGGAGAGGGTAATCCCCAGCAGGTTGGTTAGGTAGAGCAGCGTTGCCCCCTGGCTGAGGGCCCAGTCAGCTTGCGATAAGCCTAAGCCAACCACACAAATCGGTGGCATCAGAGCGACCGCGATCGCCGTTCCCGCCAGACTGCCGGAAATTTTGGGCTGGACTTTGGCATAGCCACTGATCCCACCTGCAGCGATCGCGATTCCTAAATCCAGCAGCGTCGGTTCTGAGCGAGCTAAGACCTCACTGCCAAAATTGGCGATCCCAACCAGCCGCCCTAAGCCACAGGCCAGCAGCACCGCCAATACGGTGCCGATCGCAACCGCCAGCAAGCCCCGCCGAAACAGCAGCACATTTCCGGCTAAGGCCCCAAATGCAAGTCCGCGAATCGGCAACATCAGCGGCGCAATGATCATCGCCCCAATGATCACAGCAGTGCTGTTGGCCAACAATCCAAAGCTGGCGATCGCGCAGGAACTGACAATCAAGACCAAATAAGACGAGTCAGGCGTCGATTCTGACAGTAGCTCTGTGTGCAGTTGCTGTACCTGGATCAGATTCTGTTCCTGGTTTCTAAACGCTTGCAAGCGATCGCGCAGAGTTTTCAACATCCCGAATCCCTTCAATGACGGAACATCCTGCCCAGTATCTTACCTGCGAATGTAGCGGTCATCTACAGGGGCTTTAGGTTAATTGTTGAAAGCCCACTGCAATTGACTCAAGCGAGATTCAGATGATGTCTTTGCGCTTTTGGACGACTAGCAATATTCCCAGCATGCCCAGCATAATTAGCCCCATCTTGCCCCAGTTGAGCGGGACATTGACTGAGAAAGTCGGGCCTTGGGTGTCTCTAAATCGACTGACGAGGGTTTCGCCAGAGGCGATCGCCGTTTCCCGATTTTGCTTCCAAGTCGAAAATTTGTCTTGCCAGGTGTCAATCGCTTGACTGTAGGCTTTGACTTTATCGTTGTAGGCCTCTAGGTCATCTTGAAAACCGCCAGCCAAAGGGTTGTCGGGGATGTCCGGTGGATCGCCTGGTTCAGTCGGTTTAACCGGTTCTGGCTGATCAACGGCGGGATCGTACTCTTGTCGCACACCGGGGAAGTCGCAGCGCTTAAAGATATTTGCGCCTAAACATTGGCAGGTTTGCTTTTGAGAATCGCTCAGCTTGTCTCGGGCTTGGTCAGACAGTTGCCAGCAGGAATCGGCAGCCACATCGCGGGCAATCCCGGTTGTGGTGACAACTGCTTCGTAGGCCCAGCGGGAGATGGTTAGCTGGCTGATGCCCTGTCCGACCCAACCCATGCTCTGTAAAGGCAAAATTGCCCCAGCAAAGGTAATTTGGGGCACCAGAAATAAAATCGTCAGCAGCGGTGCCACATTTTGAGTGGGTGAAAGGGCAGAAACCATCAACCCCATTACCATGCCGCCCATCGTCGCCAGCAAAAGCGTGATGTAGAGACTGACGATCGCCCAACCGGCGATCGGAATGTTGACTGAGAGCAGCTTCGTTAATAAAAAGATCGCTGCCTGGTAAAAGGCTAAGCCCGCCCCTAAACTGATTTTAGAAAACACGTAGGGTAAAAGCTTTAGTCCTACCATCCGTTCCCGCCGATAAATTTCGGCTTCTTTGACAATCTCCCGCATGGTGGCCAAGCTGCCGACAATCACCGCGATCAGCACCGCCACAAACGCCATCGTAAAGGCTTGCCCAGCATCCCCCGTGGTCGGGTCAAACAATTGCCGCTCCCACATTGCAAAATCGAGCAGTCCCAGCAGCGGCGCTAGCGCCAGCATTAGGATCAAGCTGGCTCGGTCTTGGAGCAAAATCGCTAAATTGCGCTGGCTGAGAATCAAAAACTGTCGCCAAGCTGAAACGCCTTTGCCCTGCACTGGCGGCGGCGACTGGCTAGAGCGGGTTTGCCGACCCGCCAAGGTATCAATTTCTAGCGGCTGCTGGCGATTGACGACGTACTGTTGGTATTGTCGAGACTGCTTGTAGCGGGTCTGCCAGTCTTGGGGAGACAGTTCACGCTCAACCTTGAGATAAATTTCGTCAAAGTCTTTCACCCCAAAATAAGTTAAGGCTTGATCCGGTGGGCCAAAGTAGGCAACCCGTCCGCCCTTGGCTAGAAACACCACCATATTGCACATCATCACGTTTTTGGTGGCGTGAGTAATCAGCAAAATCGTCCGCCCTTGATCAGCCAGCCGCCGCAGCAGGCGCATCATCTGTAACTCGGTGCCGGGGTCAAGCCCAGAGGTGGCTTCGTCCAAGAAAAACAGGCTGGGTTTGGTCAATAGCTCCACCCCGATCGACACCCGCTTCCGCTGCCCCCCGCTCAAACTTTTGACCCGCACCTGCTGGCGGTGGGTCAATTCCAAATCTGCCAGCACAGACTGCACCTGCTGTTGACGTTCAGCCAGACTTGTATCGGGCGGTAGCCGCAGACGAGCAGCGTAGTCTAACGCTTGCCCAACCGCTAATTCCTGGTGAATAATGTCATCCTGCGGGACATAGCCAATTTCTGTCCGGTAGGCGTTGAAGTTTTTGTACAGGTCGTTGGCATTCACAAACACTAGGCCAGTGCTGGCGGGGCGAAAGCCATTCAGGGCGTCCAGCAAAGTCGATTTACCCGCCCCGCTCCCCCCCACGATCGCCACAAATTCCCGTGGCAAAATCGAGAGCGAAATATCGTCCAGCAGCGTGATCCCTTTGTCTGTGACTTTGCTCAAATGCACGGCATCTAGGCGCAGATTGCCAGCGTCATTTTGAGAAACCAGGGTTTCATCAACGCTAAAAACCAGTTGATAGGGGCCAATCCGAATCGTATCGTCAGGGCGAAGGCGGCGAGGCTCTTTGATCGCCTTACCGTTGACATAGGTGCCATTGGAGGAATCCAGGTCAACAATGATCCAATTGCCCAACAGCAGCTCAATTTTGGCATGAAAACGAGAGACGACTGGATGATCCATCACGGTGTCATTGCTCGGATCTCGCCCCAGCCGAATCAGAGTGCGCTCGCGCAAATTGAGCGGAGTCATGGTGGTGGCGACTTGAGTTGCCGGGACAGCAATAAAGGTGAGGGTCAGCTCTTCGCCAATTTTGATCACATCGCCATCGGCCAGCGATCGCTCAGAAACATAGCTGCCCTCAAACAGCAGTCCATTCTTGCTGCCGAGGTCAGTCATTTTGTAAGTGTTACCTACCCGGCTGAGGCGGGCGTGCTGATAAGAAACCATCGGCAGATCAATGCAAATCTCGCATTGCCGATCGCGCCCTAGCGTCAACAGATCTTGCTTGAGCGGAAATTCTTGAATCCAAGTCGGAGTTGACACCTGCAACATGTGGGCACTCGTCGCTTCCATTACCTCTGTGCCAGGTAAAGGTGGCGCAGACTCACTCAGCAAAAATTGCAGATGATAACTGCCAATCCGAATCCGATCGCCCGCTTGCAGAGCATGGGGGGCAAGGGCAGGCAGGCGTAGATCGTTTACCCAGGTGCCAGTATTGCTTTCTAAGTCAGCAATTTCGTAGTGGTCAGTCCGCCAGACAACTTGGCAATGATGGCTAGCAATGCCTTTACCAACTAAAACCAGGGAATTACTGGCATCAGTGCCCAGCGTCAGAGGTTGCTGATCAAGCAGTCGATCTTGGGAGGGCTGCCCCCGCTGTCGAAGGGTTAGCTTAGCGGCCAATCCAGGCATAGTAAACGCGGCACAATTACCAACTTCTCCACTCAGTATAGTTTCGCAGGGTAATTATGCAGGGTCTATCCTCAAATCGGTTTATTCTGAATCGGTGGCCAGAAACCCGGCAAAAATCAACTAGACCCTAACTGCTACTTAGAGACGAGATTGGACAAAGGTAGAAAGGCGTTCTAGCCCTTTTTCAATTGTGGCTAGGTCAGTGGCGTAGGAGAGGCGAATGTGGTCATCCGCTCCAAAGGCAATGCCTGGAATCACGGCTACTTGCTGGGATTCTAGTAAGGCATCACAAAATTCCAGCGAGGTTAAGCCTGTTTTGCTGATGTCGGGAAACAGGTAAAACGCCCCGTCGGGTTTGAGGCAGGTTAAGCCCGGAATCGAATTTAGCCCGTCTAGCATGACTTGCCGCCGCTGGGCGAAGGCTTGCCGCATGGTTTCAATGCAGTCTTGGGGGCTTTCGAGGGCGGCGATCGCTCCAAACTGAGCAAACGTACACACATTAGAGGTGGTGTGGCCTTGAATTTTGGTTGCTGCTTTCACCAAATCCACCGGCCCGGCCAAATAGCCAATGCGCCAGCCCGTCATTGCGTAGGCTTTGGCAAACCCGCTGCTGATAATCGTCCGCTCAAAAACGGCGGCACTGACAGCACCAATGCTCAAATGGGTCGCGCCATCGTAGAGAATTTTTTCGTAAATCTCATCCGAGACCACCCAGATCTCTTTTTCAACAATTACTTCAGCGATCGCTCTTACCTCGGCTGGTGTATAGACCATGCCGGTTGGGTTAGAGGGCGAATTCAGCACAAACAGCCGCGTTTTAGCATTAATCGCCTGGCGCAACCGCTCTGGCGTAACTTTGTAACTGCTGCTGGCATCAGTCGGCACCATCACCGGCACGCCGCCAGCTAGTTTGACCATTTCTGGGTAGCTAACCCAAAACGGGGTTGGAATGATTACCTCATCCCCTGGCTCAATCAGCGCCATCATCAGGTTATAGAGGGAATGCTTGCCCCCATTTGTGACCATGACGTGCTCGGCTTCGTAGCAAAGGTCGTTGTCTTGCTGAAGTTTACGGGCGATCGCCGCTCTTAATCCAGGCTCACCGGCTGCTGGGCCATACCTGGTTTTGCCTTGATCTAAGGCCTGTTTGGCGGCTTCTTTAATATGCTCCGGGGTATTAAAGTCAGGTTCCCCAGCGCTGAAACTACAAATATCGACCCCCGCTGCTTTCATGGCCTTCGCTTTTGCATCGATCGCTAAGGTCAACGAAGGACTAACCTGACTCACGCGCGTTGCCAGTTTCATGGTTGCTCCCAAACACCCCAATTGCGATTAAAACAGGGTTCTGATTTGACTTGTTTGACTTATAAGAATAACCGATCCCGCCGAGCGGATTGTCAGGAGATGATAGGCTTTTTTTGAGTTTGCTAATCTGTCAGATTTGTAGTCAAGCGGTAAGCTAAACATAATTGAAAGCCGAAGGGCAAAGGAAGACTGAACCGATGACCAAGTAAATTTGACCCAGTAAATTTTGCCTCTGCCAACCGGCATCTATTCACTCTGTACGCTGCTCAAGGCTTTTGCCCACATTCTTTCTACCGTGTCAGGCCTATGCAAGGACTCAATCAAGCCACCCGTCGCCGCCTGTTAGCCCTCCCCCAACTGCCCCATATTTGGGAGGGTGACAGTCAAGTGCTGCCGCTAGGGGATGAGGGTGAAGCTACCGAACTTGATACAGAAGAACAAGGGGTCTGCATCCTCTGGGTGGACGGAGTCGAAGGCATGGTGCGGTCTATGGATTTGGTCAGCACTGCCCAAGCCGGGCCAGAAGCAATGGTGCGGGCACTGATTGAAGCGATGGAACGCCCTAAAGGCCCCGTCAGCCCAGCCCGGCCCCAAAAAATTCTGGTACGCGATCGCCAACTGCAACTTTTTTTGCGGGGAGTGCTGCAAGACCTCAACATTAAAGTCGAACATGCCGCCGAGCTGCCGCTGATTCAAGAAGTTTTTGAGAGCTTGCTGGCTGCTGTCGGCAACCAGCCTCCCAGTTTACCGCCCCAGTATGTCGATTTGCTGGAAACTGCTGCCTTGCAGATTTGGCAGGACGCACCTTGGGAAGCCCTCACAGACAATCAAGTGCTAGCGATTACCCTCAATCAGTGGGACATCGACACCCTCTATGTCTCCCTGATGGGCAATCTGGGGATGGAATTCGGGGCTTTACTTTATCGTTCCTTAGAATCGCTGCAGCAGTTTTACCAGCAGGCCAGCAGCAGTGGGCACTCCCAATCTGAAATGGAAGCCGCTTTCCTGCAGCAAGATTGCCTGTTTGTCAACTTTGACCTTGACCCTGATGACTTGGGCGTGGTCGAAAATGATGACCCGGAAATTCAGTTTGGCAGCTTACATCCCCTAGAAGGGATGCGGCCAGAGCTATACGAAGAAGAGGCGATCGCGGTTTATGTGGCCTTAGAGGCGCTGCATCGCTTCTACAAGCAGCACCGAACTCGCCTCCGGCGGGAATTTCCTGCCCTGAGTACGCGCCTTAAGATTGACCTTCCCGCTTTTGCTGAACCGCAGCAAATTACTGTCACCGTCGCGACTCAACCGGAGATTGCGGATGCCCTCTTGCCAGAAATGTCTGAGCTAACATCAGCCGGATTGGAGGCGGCTGGCTCATTTGGGGAATCGACGATTGCGCTGCAAGATACGTTAGTCCCAGAGGGAGCTTTCTTCAGCATTGGCGGGCTGCCCTGGGAAATGGTGCAAACCCTGCACGAGATTGGCAAAGTTCGGCAACCAGGCAAAGTAAAGCGGGAGGGTGATCTCTTTCCGATCATTTTGATTCAAACCTCTCAACCTAAAGCAAAGCGGTTAATTGAGCAGATCGAAGCCAGCGGTGGCATTCAGGCTGCGTTTTTTCAGACGGGCTTGAATCCGTTTAGCGGCGATCGGTTTGACTTAGGCATTCTTTCAACCCAAGCCGGACAGATGGAACTGTTCGGTGAATTTGAAGCCGATGATCCGGTTCACATCAAGGCCCGTAAGAAGTGGGATCAGCGCTGCAAAAAGACGGGCGGCTGGTGTGGGCTAGTGATTGCCAAAGGAGTCACCGGAGTTGCCCGCGGCAACCCCTCGCTGCGAGATTTAATTGCTCTGTATGAAATGCCTTGCACTGCTCCAACCGGACTTGGAACCCTCACCCTGATGCCAATGGATTAAGCAATGCTGCTTGACACTGACAACGTAGTCCCAGAGACTTGTTAACCACTCTCTAACGAGTCAAACCGCTAGCGTGGCAGAAAGCCAAACAGCTATAGAGCTGAAACGCTTGATCCCAATAGCTGTCTTGGCGGCGCAGCAGCTTGATGTGAGGGTGAATCCGATCCAGCAAATCGGTTTGGTCAAGCACAGATTCGCCAAAGGGAGTGAACTCTGACCAAACGGGTGCAGTCGGCAAGTAGCGATCGAACAAAGCCTGTAAGCCTTGCCAGCGGGCCCAAGAGGTGCCCTGGTCGATCGTCTGACCCGATCTTTGGCTCGGCATCAGACTGATCCCTTTTTGAAACTGGTAAGCGCCATGATAAATTCGCAAAATGGTGTTTCGGCTCGGCAAGTGCAAATCGCAAAATTGAGCATGATCCTGAATTTGCTCTTTGCGCTGAATCTTGCGCTGGCGGTCTTGCTCAACCACAAGTTCAAAGATCGGCACCAGTCCTTCCACCCGCTGGCTGACTTCTGACCACTCAAACTCAAACCCAAACGGCTCTGGCTTTTGCCTGTGAGTGCAAATAACTGCGGCTTTGGGAGTGACGGCAGCAAAATGGCTGACTTCTAACACCTCAATCTGTTGAATCTCAGCCAAGGGCAACCAAAACAGGGGAATTCCAGCCTCTCGTAATTCTTGGCCGTAGACTTGAATCTCTGCCAAGGGGGCAGACCGATACAGCCGCCAGCCGCGACTCGGCAACAACAGCCGCGTCAGATAAGGCTCTAGCTTCATGATCCGGGCAAAGTTTTTGGCTGCTTCGGTCTTTGCTTCGGCTGCAATTGCTTCTAAAACCAGCATTCCTAGTTCTTGACTGCCTGGAATGGCGCTGGCTTGGTCTAAGGCTTGCTGGCGCTGGGCTTGCCTCAATATCTCTATCCGCTGCAAGCCTTGCCGCGCCTCAGTCGTCAGCTTACGCCCATGATCCATGCGCAGCAGTTGGCGGTAAGCTTCTTCTGCTACCTCCCACTCCCCCTTTGCTTCTTGGAGCTGGTTCTGGTAGAGGATCACCCAAGGGTCTGATGGCGGTAGCTCTTGCAGTAGACGGGCTGCTTCTAAATAGTCTTGACGTTCCAGGGCTTCAGCTACACTTTGAATCATGTTTCGGGTCTTTTTGCTGTCTGTGCCAATTCTAATCTGGCAGCAACCAAAGATAACCCAACGATCGGAGCGGTGACGGCCCGCAAAATTCTTTGACCCAGAGAAACTGGTTGCCAGCCAGCGGCAACCGCCTGTAGAACTTCCGCCTCAGTCCAACCGCCTTCGGGGCCGGTGGCGATCGCAATTTCTGCCCCTAGTTCACCCTGCAAGCAATTCCATAAATGCTCGGCCTCTGGTTCCGTCACACACAGCCAGCCCTGGCGAGTTGCTATCCCTTGTTCAAACGTGACCGGGTCAGTCAGGATCGGCACTTGCTGCCGCTGCGACTGCTCCGCCGCTTCTTGAGCAATCCGTCGCCAGCGTTCTACTTTTTGCGGACTCGGTTTGAGCAGCGTGCGATCGCTCATTAACGGCATAATTTGCGTTACCCCCAACTCTGTCGCCTGCTGGACGACCTGCTCAAAGCCGCTGCCCTTTGGTAAGGCTGCCAACAGGGTCACTGCCGTAGATAACTCTGTCTCGGCTGGAGCCAGTTCTAACAGTTGGGCACAATTGCCCGCAAGCTCGGCCAACCAGCGATCTCCTAGGGACTCTAGCACCAAAAATCGATCGCCCGTCCGCAGCCGCAAAACGCGAGTTAAATAGTGGTGCTGGGCTGGGGTAAGCTGAATCTGCTGCTGCTGGCGTTGCTCAGGAGCGATCGCGATCCGCTGTAGCCGCGATAAGTTTTGTCGCTGAGGTAAGTTCCTGTGGCTGAGCATGAGTTAAGCGGACTAAAATCTGTCTCAGTTGGCATGAAGGGAGACTGGGCCTGGGTGAACACATCGTGCTTTGACAAATTCTGACGGGCCAGGGCATTGATAGTCCACGCCAAGGTAAACAAGGGCAATCACTCGATTGTTATACCTGAGCACTCCCCAAGAGCTGGGTTGGGTATTGTTGATAAAGACGCCGTTCAAGCCGCTGGTAAATTTGGGATTTTGTCCACTGAAAAGCTGGTCTACAACTTTCGCCTCTAAACTGCTCGGAAAACCGACAAATCGCTGGGGACTGAGAAAAAATGCATTGCTTTTGCGATTCAACTGGATCGCTTGCTGGTCAATTCTGGAATATTTGTAGGGAGGATCAGCCGGGATCAGCAATGCGAGGGCGGGCTGATTTGGAAAAGAAATCGTCACAGATTGTAGAAGTTGGCGTAAATCAGCGGCTGGAATTTGATTGGTTGCGATCGCCGCCAAGAGCGGAGGGGTGAATAAGGGCAATATTTTGGGCAGGGATTGATCTAAAGCTTGCTGGATCTGATTAAATTTTTGCTTGGCCTGATCAAACTCCTTTTGCTGTTCCTAGATGGCTTGTTGCTTAGCGGCTTGCTGAGCAAGATTCTTCCGAACCATGTCAGTCACCTGCAAGCCAGCAATCACTAAAATGCTAATCAGCCCAGCCACCAGCAGAATGCGTTTGAGCCTTCGGCTTAATTGAGCTGAAATCTGAAAGTCGGGCAGTTGAGCGCGATGAGCTGTTGATTCAGCAAACAAGGTTAGGCTCAGCAGGATATGGGCAATAATTAGCGTCATTGTCACCCAGCCAACCCCAATCACAATTGCGCGGACATAAATGCTGAGCGCATCCGGTAAAATATCCCAACCAATAAACTCATCCACAATCCAGAGCAAAACACCCAGGCTGGATAACGCCAAGGCGAAAATCACCAGGTTAGTGATTAACCGCAGCAGGAAACGATGATTTAAGAGCATAATCTCGCAAGGGTCATTGATAGCGATCGCAATCCGACAAAATCTGTTTAAAACTGTTAAAGGCTGCGCTTAGCACAGCCTTTAACAGTTTTACCTAGTGCTAAGCCCCACAGTCTACTTTTTGGGCGCAGGGGCGGGTGCCGCAGGAACAGGCGCACCGGGAGCCTTAGCAGGCTGCTGTTGGCGCAGGAAGTCAATTGACTCGCGCGGAGGCACAAGCTGAAATTCAGACACCGTTGGGTCGTTATTACTGAGTAGCGTTGCCACCAGCGTATCTAGCATCACAACATTAATCTTAGTGCTAGTAGCGAGATCCGGACGCTGCTTCTTGGCTTGCTCCAGCTCACTCTGCAAATCTTGCTGACTGAAGTAAAAAGGCACCAGTCGCACTTTCTTGTCCTGCCCATTTTCTTTGCCAGTAATTTCAACGGCGATCGGACCGCCGGTTTTGCTATCGGCCACAAAGAACAGAGGTGTTCCCCCTTGGAAAGGCTGACCTGCTTTGGTGACAAGCTTGCCATCCTTGTCAACTAACTCTCCACTTTGCTTGAGAATACTGACCGCCGACTGGAGCTGCTGCTGGTTAGGAATAATATCCACCCCAACATTAGAGTTTTGCTTCTTGCCGTTGAGAGCAAATTGAATCACACCGCTCAGAGAGGCCGGACTAACTTTTGCAACTTTAGCCAAGTCCGGCTTGCCATTCTTGAGAGTCGTCAGTGCCGTTTGGGCATCTGACTGACTGACAAAAAAGGTGAACACCTGAACCTGCTTGGTTTTATCATTCGGAGTGGCCGGATTTGGCGCAGCGTAAGTCAGGGGTTGTCCTTGCTGATTTGTGATCATAAACAGTGGCACATTGGTCAACTGCTTGAGCACTTGCTCTTCTGGTAAAGCCATGGCCGACATTTGCTGAATCATAGACGGGCCGACTAATGTACCGCCCACCAAACTGAGGATTGCACCCCAACGAACTAATGCTTTCATAATGACTCCTGATGGAGAGTAGAGAATTGCCGACCGATTGAGCTTACATCACAATCGAATTGTGGATCAGACGAATCTGGGATTGAGTTTTAACTTTTATGACACAAAGGTAAGGACTTTCTCACCCATGTTAACAAGTGGTTATCTGATCATTCTATGCATCTTCGTGCGTGGGGATTTGCTATTTGCCCCGACGCTGCCAATGCTTAACAGTTCCCGATCGACTTGACCGCCAAGAAGTTCAATCAGATTGCGATCGCCCTTTTAGTCCATTCCAGGTTGAACCAACACATAAGGTTGAACAATCAGGGCCAGAAAAGAAATGTTTGGGTTCTGATTCCAGTTGGAAACCTGGGCTGGATCAGGTTTTTGGATTAGACCCTCGCTGATCCAGCGCTGGACGAGTAAGACATGATCGCTGGCGATCGCCACTCCGACATCCAGCAAATCTAGCGCTGGCGTCACCACCACGACAACATCGCGCTCGACGTGGGGCAGCAGCCAACTCCATTCGGCTTGGTCAAGGTTTGCGGCTAATTCTGCCCGTAAATCTGCTGTCATTGCGGTTGGCTGGACTCCTGAGTTTTGCTTTTTTGGGGCAGCAACTAGCGCCCCAAGCTGTGCATTTGGTTGATCAGACTAGCGCATTTTTGAGTGATCGCTAGCAGCCCCTCGCGATCGCCAGATCGGGGCGGCGGCAGGGGGGTGCCAATCCGAATCGTGACGGGAGTGCTGTGGGGCAAAGGGCTACCTGGGGTCAAAATCCCTTCTGTGCCCCAGAGGCTGACTGGCAGAAGCGGCGCTTGCACTTTGGCCGCAATCAAAGCCGCTCCTAGTTTAGGGTCAGTGATCCGACCATCCTCCGTGCGCGTGCCTTCTAAAAAGATCCCAACCGCCCAACCCTGCTCTAAGGCAGTCAAAGCTGCCCGAATCGCACTGCGATCGGCTGAGCCTCGCTTGACCGGATAGGCCCCATACAGTTGAATCAGTTTTCCTAAAATTGGAACTTGAAATAGCTCCTCCTTGGCCATATACGCCACGGGGCGACGCAGACAGTTCGACAGCAGCGGCGGGTCAAAATGGCTGGCGTGGTTGCTCACCACTACCAACGGCCCGCGAGCGGGCACCTGCTCAGCCCCATAGATTTGTCCTTGAAAATACGTGTGCAAAAGCGGACTGACTGTAGACCACTTGAACAGGTGATACAGAAATCGGCTAACGGCTGGTTCGCGCTCTTTGCCCATACTTTATCGATGCGTTGCCGCCAGCAGCTCTGGCAAATTACCGACTTTTTCTAAAGCCATATCTGGACAGGTGCGTTTAATCAGCCCAATTAAAACCTTGCCTGGGCCAACTTCGATCGCCTGTTCAACCCCTAATCCTAAAAATTGTAAACAGGTTTCTCGCCACCGAACCGTCCCAGTCATTTGCTGCACCAAGCGCTCTTTCAAAATTTCAGGGTCGGTGGCTGGGATCGGTTCTACATTGGACAGCACAGATACCCTGGCCGGCTGAAAGACAACCGACTCTAGGGTTTTCTGAAACTCTTCAGCGGCAGCGGCCATCAGCGGGGAATGAAAGGCCCCACTCACATTCAGCGCGATCGCCTTCTTAGTCTTGATTTGGCTCAAGAGCTGATCAACCGCCGCCGTAGTGCCAGAAATCACCACCTGTCCGGCGTGGTTGTCGTTGGCCAGGACTACGTTTTCAATCTTGTCCACTTGGGCTTGGAGTTGGCTGCGGTCAAACCCAATTAAAGCAACCATTTTGCCATCTTCAACGGCATGATCCATTAATTCGGCCCGCCGTTTGACTAACTTCAGCCCCGTTTCAAAATCAAACACTCCCGCCGTGTAAAGGGCAACATACTCACCCAAACTGTGACCCGCTAGCAAATCAGGCGACAGCCCCTGCTCTAGCATCAGCTCCGCCAAAATAGCAGAAACAACGTATAAGCAAGGCTGAGTGTACAGCGTTTGCGAAAGCTTAGCTTCGGTTTGGCACAGTTGCGGCACTGACCAGCCTAAAATGTTTTCCGCTTGGGCAAATTTGAGTCTTCCAGCCGCCGTGTCGAGTAAATCTAGACCCATTGCGATCGCCTGAGAACCCTGTCCCGGAAATACCCATGCTGTTTTGATCATGCTTTACCACTAATGTTTAAACTTGGTGGACCAATGCAGGAGCGCGCGATCGGGCTTGCCCCCCTTCCGTTCATCATCCCCCAATATTGGAACAGTGTTTACCTAAAAACCATGATGGTCAGAATGGAGATAAAACTTAGGACATGCTTGTGAATCGCGTAGGCTACACCAGGGTTAAGTTTGCGCAGATTGAAAAACAAAGAATGCATTAGAAAGGCAGATAGCGGGAAGTTATGGATACCTGCTGTAGAATAGCCATAGGTGGAGTGATTAGTGATCAAGGTGTGCTATGAATCGATTGAAAAATTTGATTGTTGTAGCTTTGGCTGCTGCTACAGCCGTGGGTTGTACGATAGGGGACGATAGTCAAACCGCAACCCAAGTTCCACAGCCACTGCCTTTATCACCTTCTCCTACGCCAGTCATCGCTACTGCTGTTCCTCCGGCCCCAATAGGATTGATTCCCTCCACTGACCCTGATGTACGTCGGAAAGAATTAAAGTCTGGGCGGGTGGATCCTTTTTCCAGTGTGACTTATCCCAAACCTAAAGCGTCTACAGAAGAAGGCTCAACATCTGGAACATCTGGATCGCTATCGACTCCATCAGCTCCGGGAGGAAAGATAGGGACTAGCTCAGGAAAGCCTGTTAAGCGGATGCCACCACAGCCAACCCAAGCTTTAGCAGTTAAGGTTTTAGGTATTGCTCAGATGGGCGGGGTTCCGAGAGCAATTATTCAGGCTCCTGATGAGCGGGTGACTCGAACCGTGGCGGCGGGCGATCGCATTTCTAATGGTTTAGTGTTGGTACGGGCGATTGAAGCCAATCGGTCTGAGCCAGTTGTAATTTTGGAACAGTTTGGCCAGAGTGTGGAAGCTCCGATTGGGGGAACAGCGGTGGCGCTTTCTCCAGTTTCTGGCGATTTACCGCCCTTGCCGCCGTCGCAATAGAGTCTAGTCTCTCGTTAATTGTGAGTCTGATTTGAGTTTGGATTGGAGCCAAAACTATCGATCACACTGGGGCAAACTGCTTGGTGTAGTTGCGTTGTGCTGTCTGCTGGCGATCGCCTGCGGCCGGACGGCCCAGCAGCCGCCTAATCCGCGCATTGTTTTGGGTACAACTGCCAAGGTGAGCACCCTTGATCCGGCTGATGCCTACGGTGTGTTTCCGGGCAATTTACTTTACAACCTGGGCGATCGGCTCTACGGTTACAAACCTGGTACAACAACCCTGAAACCGGAATTAGCGACGGACTTACCGACGATTAGCGCTGACGGGTTGACCTACAGGATTCCGCTCCGCCAGGGAGTGCTGTTTCACGATGGCAGCCAGTTTGATGCTAAAGCGATGGTGTTTTCGCTAGAGCGATTTATCCAAAATGGCGGGCAGCCCTCTGCATTGCTAGCGGGACGAGTGGATTCGATCAAAGCGACTGGCGACTACGAGATGCAAATTCGGCTCAAGAAACCGTTTGTTGCCTTTCCCTCCCTGCTGGCCTTTAGTGGGCTGTGTGCGGTGTCGCCCCAAGCGTATCAAATTGGCGAGGGCAAGTTTCAACCGGCAATTTTTGTGGGCACTGGCCCCTACAAACTGGTTCAGTCCGGCACCGACTCGTTGCGACTGGAGGCCTTTGAAAAGTATTGGGGGGCCAAACCGGCTAACCCTGGCATCGATATTCAAGTTTTTTCCAGCGGGGCAAATTTATTCAATGCCTTTCGGACAGGGGCTGTCGATGTTGCCACCCAGACCCTGGACTCGGATCAGATTCGGGTGCTGCTGGAGCGGCGAGCGCAGCAAGGATGGCAGGCGATCGCTGGGCCAAGCAATGTGATTACGCTGCTAACGGTTAATTTGCAACAGCCGCCCTGGAACCAACCCGCCGCTAGAGCCGCTTTGGCGGCAATGATCAATCGGCAAATTCTTAAAGATCGGGTGTTTCAGGGCCAGTCTGATCCGCTGTTTAGCCTGATCCCGACTATTTTTGCGGCCAGCCAACCTGTGTTCGACACCCGCTATGGCGATGGTAGTGTGGCTAAAGCCAGACAACTGCTCACCCAAGCGGGCTATTCGCCCCGCCAGCCCCTGCTGATTAACCTCTGGTATCGCTCAAATGTACCAAGCAATGTGCTGGCAGCGATGGTCTTTAAAGCAGCGATCGAGCGCGATTGGGGCGATACCGTACAGGTGCAACTCGATAGCGTTGAATCTGCCACTGCTTACCAGAATTTAGACAAAGGCGTCTATCCGCTGATCATGTTGGACTGGTACGGCGATTTTTATGACCCCGATAACTACATCGAGCCTTTTTTGGCTTGCGATAAAGGTTCAGCCGCTGCTGGCTGTCAGTCGGGGGCGAGTGCGTCTTGGGGATCTTTTTTCTACAGCGATCGGGCGAATCAGTTGATCGACCAGCAGCGGCTGGAAACCGACCCGACCCAGCGGCAGCAGTTATTTGAGCAACTGCAAGCGATTTTGGGGCAGCAGGTGCCGTTTATTCCGCTCTGGCAGAGTAAAAGCTACGTGTTTGCTGGCAAAGGCTTACAGGGGGTGCGGCTAGAGCCAACGCAGCAGTTTGCCTTTTGGACGATTCGCCGCTCAACCCTCCAGACGCAAATCACCCCAGGGCGCTAGAGTGAGGGTATAAGAACGACGCAATTAACTATGGTTGAGGTCAAACGGGCGGGATGGGCGATCGCCTTTAGCCTGATGTTAACGGGCTGTGCTGGCAACGGCGCCCTCCAACAAGCTTTTTCGGCTGACCCCGAAGCTGGACTGTGGAGCGGCAATCCTCCCAATGGCTCTCCCACCGTTGAACCCCCAGTCGATTTCCCGGCTGAATTGCGCTACCAAAATGCCATCCTGCTAGCTAGCACTCAAATCCAAGACCCGCAGTTGGCGGCGATCGCGGGTGTAACGGGAACACCAACTTGGCAGCAAACTCGCTGGCAAACTGCCGAGCCAGCTACTCAAGTCAAAGATTTTTACCGACAGCAATTTCAAGCCCAAGGGTGGCAGCTCTTACCTCAAGCCGCTCCTGCTCAAGCAGATCTGCTGATTGCCCGCAAAGCTGATCGGCAAGTGGTGGTGATTTTACCGGCAACCTCAGCTAGCCCAACCGAATTTAGCCTCAACTACACTCTGGCCGCTGACTCGGCTAATCCATCAGGATCGCCAACGGTCTCTGCCTTGCCTGCACAACCGCCGGGTCAGCCAGGCGACCCTAATTTTATTGGGCCAGTCTTGCCCGCCGGCACTCCTGCTCCGGTTGCTGCTGAAACTAACAGCCCGCCAACCCCTGCCCCCTCCCAAACCTTTACAGATGTTGCTAAAGCGCCAGCCGCTTTTCAGACTTATATTCGAGACTTGGCTCAGTTGGGCGTATTAACCAATAGCGGCAGTACGCTTAACCCAAATCAAACCATTGATCGACGGACATTTGCCCGCTGGCTAGTCACCACCAATAATCGGATTTACCGCGATCGCCCAGCTCAGCAGATTCGCCTCGCCAGCCCCAGCAGTTCCCCCATTTTTCGAGACGTACCTAGCCGCGATCCTGATTTTCCTTATATTCAAGGCTTAGCAGAAGCTGGCTACTTGCCCAGCCCCCTCACCGGCGACTCGACAAAACAAGCGTTTCAGCCCAATGCTCCCCTCACCCGTGAAGCTTTGCTGCAATGGAAAGTGCCTGTGGATTTGCGCCAAAATTTACCAACTGCCACTGTAGACAGCGTTCGCCAAGCCTGGGGATTCAAGGATGCGAACCGAATTACGCCAGAAGCATTGCAATCGGTATTAGCAGACCATCAAAATGGCGACCTCTCGAATATCCGCCGCCTGTTTGGTTCGACGCTGCTGCTCCAACCGAAAAAGCCAGTCACGCGGGCTGAAGCGGCGGCTGCGCTCTGGTATGTGGGCGCTCAAGGAGAGGGCTTTTCTGCCCAAGATATCTACAAAACCGAGCAGCAAGCCCGCAACCCAGACTCTATACCAAGCCCATCGGCAGCAAATTGATGCGATGCCAGTTTCAAATCAAGATGATTCAACATGGCAATCCTGATGATTGGTGAACATCAGCAGAGTTGTCAAAAACAGCTCAGTGGAAACTCTTTCTTACAGCTGATTTAGAATTGCTTTTTACGGATTTTAAGTAACTTCTAACATATACTTTGGATCAAAATTATTTGATATTGGCACGTAGGCAAGCAACACCAACAACCACCAGAAATATGCCAGAAAGATTAGTAGGTGATAGTTTCTCATGAAAAATACATATTCCGAATAGACTAGCCAAAATAGCTTCTAAACCTAACACTAGCAAGTAGGTAATTCCTAAATCGGCCCCATGCATCAGAAAAGTTTGTAAGGTAGTTCCAATTAAAAACAGCCCATAGGTCGCAATCGTTGGCAATAAAACCGATAGTCCCTGGGAGTATTTCATAAAAACACCTCCAACTGTGAACGCAAAAGCGGCCATGATGGCAATTAGCAATGACATATCAAGAACTCCAATCATTTTTTGAGTTATATTGCGGCGACGATATTGATTAGCAAATCTCTGTTTTTCAATAAAGTCTGCGATCGCCGTTATTGAGATTAAGTGACAAAATTCATAGTTGTCAAGAGTTAAGCAACTTCTTGTTGATTTAATCTAAAATCAACGATAGTTCAAAAAGCGATCGCCTCAATTTATAACTTCATTAAACGAAATTTACGCGTAGGGATATTTCCAGATTGGCATTTTACCTGGCCAGCGCAGCACAACCACTTCTTCTCGGAGTTGGTCTTGACTGGCAGTTGCCAGACGGGTGCGAAACAAATCAATCTCAACTACCTCATAGCCTAAAGCCTCAGCTAAGCTGGCCAGCAACTGCCCCGTCCGAATCAGCACCCGTAAATAGGAGGCTTGATCGCCCACGACGTACGCCAACTGAGCGCCTGGGCGCAAAATTGGCCGCAAATCAGCCAAGTGTTTGGTCATCCCACCGAAGTAAAGCTGGGTGGCTCTAGCATAAACGCGCTCAAAGCCACTGGTTTTGCCTAGTTCAATCCGACGAGCTTCAATTTCAGCCGCTAGCCGTTGAATTTCGGGATGCTTGGCTACCCATCCGTCATCTGTGTCGGCTTTATAAACATTGCGGGTATTCGAGCGCATCAACCCCTGCTTGAGTGCCCGTAGTTCAGCTTTGCTTTGAATCAACCCCAGCAAGACAGACTCTAGCCGCGTGGTGCGGGTGTAGTCTTTTTCGTTGGGATAAGGGGGAGAGGTGATAATTGCATCAATCGAAGCGGGTTCTAAAACCTGGAGTAACTGCCGAGAGTCGGCATGATGAATTTTAGCGGAGGTTGACTTTAGGGGCTGGAGCTGCCGTAAATCTTCCGCCATCGCGCTAATTTCTTGCAACCAGGCCGCCAATACAGGCGCATCTTGCTTTGGTTTGCCTAGTCCAACTTCCGGGCCAAACCGCAAATTGCTAGCGCTGACAGCGGCTTTGGCCAAAGCAAGACGGTGATGATTCGGGTAGGTGGCTAAGCGATCGATTTGCTCCAGCAGCACCAAAGTTTTATGCAGGGGTAAAGGACTAATCGAGTTTTTGAGCATAATCTGCTGGCTGTCCGCTGGCAGGGTGCGCAAGGGATGCTGTCTCAACAGCGGTTCAGTTAATTCAGCAATTTGGTGGGCTGAGGCAATCAGTTGGGCTGGGTCAGGACTCCAATCCAGCTTGGTTGATCCGGCGAACCAGGCAATCGGGTTGGCTTCAACGCCAACGCTGGGAATTCCTAGCTTTTTGCACTCCACAACCGTTGTGCCAGTGCCGCAAAAGGGGTCAAGCACTTGCTGAGTTGGCTCAACCCCAAACTTTTGCAAATAGCTCTGCACCAAATGGGGCGGATAGGACAGCACAAACCGATACCAGTCGTGGGCTGCCCGATCGCCGGCTTTGACCTGATTCAGTTCTGGATTGCTGTAGTCTAGCTCCGGCATTCTATCTGGCTGAGTCAATTTTGCCTCGAAACACCCGCTCGGCTGGCCCGGTCATTAACACCGGTTGATCGTAGCCTGCCCATTCAATTTCTAGCGGGCCGCCAGGCAATTCTACCGTTGCTCGTGGTTGAGCCCGATCGCTGAGCACCGCTGCCACCAAAGCGGCACAGGCTCCCGTGCCACAGGCCAGGGTAGCGCCAGCCCCTCGTTCCCAAACTCGCATTTTTAAATAATCGGGGCGAACCACCTGAATAAACTCAGTGTTAATTCGCTGCGGAAAAGCAGGATGATGCTCAAACTGTGGCCCCAAGCTGGAGAGGGGAATCGCTGCCAGATCCTCAACAAACGTAATGCAGTGGGGATTGCCCATGCTGACACAGGTGACTGACCAGATTTCCCCCGCCACCTCTAAAGGTTGATTAATTACCTTGAACTCTGGCTGAGCTAGCGTCGTCGGGATTTGTTTGGCTAGGAGGCGAGGTTGACCCATATCCACTGTCACTAGACCATTGGCGGTCAACTGGGGCTTCATTACCCCAGCTAGGGTATGAATCCGATAGGTGGCGTTTGCCTGTCCTTCTAAATCAGCAATAAAGCGAGCCAAACAGCGAATCCCGTTGCCGCACATTTCTGGCTCCGAGCCATCGGAGTTGTAGATCCGCATTGTGTAGTCGGTGTCGCCCGTACTCGGCAGCAAAAAGATAATTCCATCTGCGCCAATCCCAAAATGGCGATCGCACAACTGGATCGATCGCTCTGGGGTCAGCACAGGCTCGGCTTGAGCGCGGTTGTCAATTAATACAAAGTCGTTGCCCAAACCTTGATACTTCGTGAATTCAATACTCATCTTTGCTTTACTTAATGAAGGCTCTACACTGAGCGAAAGGGCTATAGGGGACTGACTTAACTATGACAACTGAACTAAATATTACGCTACCCAGCGTTCGACAGGTGCAAACGCTGATCAAGGACAACACCGAGGTTGAAGTCAAACTCAGCACCAATGACTTGCTGGTGGGCAAGCTGCGCTGGCAAGATGAGCAATGCATTTGCTTGGTCGATCATTACGATCAACCAACGGTGATTTGGAAGCAGGCGGTTGTTTTTGTTAAACCCAAGCCTTGATCGAATTTAATAATCCACTGCCAGGTGCCAGCGCACCCCAGCTTGGATTAACTGCTGCAAGACGGTTTCAAATTCGTGCAAATCATCTGCGATTTCCTCCGGGTTAGGAACCGCTTCTGGATTTGCTGCCAAGGCTGAGAGCAAACCACGCACCGTTGTCAGACCGGCCTCGGCTGCGAACCACTCTTCAGCCGGAATTTCTTCGTCAGTTGCCAGCCCTTCCTGCTCTAAAAATTCAGCGATTTCTTCTGGATCGCCGCTGCAAAAATCCATTAGGGGTGGTACACCGGCCATTTCGGCGAGCTGATCAAGCTGATCGCAGTGGCCAAGGGCCTTGCCGTTGACAAAGGGATCAACCGCTTCTATCGATCGCTCTATGACAATGTAAAAGGCAACGCTCATTCGGTTTGAGAATCAAGTTTCTGAATCTAGAGGGCAAAATCAGCGGTGAGCTGATTGATTTGGGATAACATCGTGCAATGTCTAGCGAACTCTGGCCCTATATTACCCCTGGGATTCCCGATCAACTGTTTGAGCGGCTACCGGGCATCCCAATGACCAAGCGAGAAACCCGGCTGCTGCTGATTTCTCACCTCCGGCTTCAGGCGGATACTGTACTGTGGGATATTGGCGCTGGCACAGGCACCATTCCAGTTGAAACCGGCTTACTTTGTCCCCAGGGAAAAATTTATGCCGTTGAGCGAGATGAAGAGGTAGCCAGTTTGATTCAGCGCAACTGCGATCGCTTTGCCGTTGCGAACGTTGAGGTGATCCAAGGGAGTGCGCCAGAGTGTCTGGCCGCCCTCAGCCAAGCTCCCGATCGGGTTTGCATTGAAGGTGGCAGGCCAATTCGAGCTATTTTGCAGGCCGTTTGGCAAAAGCTGCGTCCCCAGGGGCGGCTTGTCGCAACTGCGGTTAGCCTCGAAAATCTTTATGCCATTTCCGAAACCTTTGCTGAACTGCAAGTCCGCAATGTTGAAGTTGTCCAGTCAGTGATTAACCGGCTCGAAACCCGCGGTAGACACCAAATTTTTGCCGCAGTTGATCCAATTTTTATCCTCAGCGGTGAGAAAGTAGCTTAGGAAAAGGCAGAATCAAGCAGACTAGAATGGAATTAACTCCCTCTGCCCTTAGTCTCCTGTCCTTAGCCTTCTGCCTTTCACCTCAGTCCTCCCGTAGTTTTACGGAGGCGGAATCTAGCCAAAAATGTTCTACTTTATATAGAGACTCAAGATAAAAGTCTAAGCAAGCGTTTCGGTACCAATTCCTATTGGCAGTGTGATTCTTTGACAGTTTGGGTACGTTGTTTCAGACTTTACCTTTAAGTTTGGTGAGAGTGCTGGCTATTTAAGCAGTGATCGCCAGGTCTGACCAGAGTTTGTCGCTAATTATTGTTTTATTGCTCCTGATTAGGATTAAAGTTATGCAACCCGTGGGAGAAGTGAATTCTCAGTCGGCTGGTCATCAGGACACCCAGTCAAAAGGCTTAGTGCAAAAAGCAAATCATCAACCCTTGCAGATGCTCCAGAGTGGACAGCTCTTGTCCATCGCCAATTTACCTGGAACGGGGCTGATCTTGCGGAAAGCGTTTCACTGTGAATTCGTCGGCCCAGGGGCAGCCGTCGGTGGCATGTTTGATACGGGCTGTACCTCTGTATATGCGGTGGGTAAGGTTCAATTTTTGGTGCCAGCCACAACCAGCGATCGCAAACGGGCGTTTCAAGCTCGCATCACCTACTTAGAGCGCCTGCAAGAAATTACGGTCGGGGAAGCGCCGCTGCGGCGAGCCTTTTCAGCTCTGGAATATTTGGGGGACGTACTGGGGGTAGACGTTGTACAGCAAATTCCCGATGAACTCATGGCTGGGTTAGTCGGCGTGTTTATCGAGACAATGGCGATCGCCCGCCAGCAGGTTGCAGCGGTCACGGTGGTGCCAGAGCAACAAATTCTCAATCTCCGTTCATAGCCCCATTCATGACGATGCAAGCCAGAATTCGTTTGCTTTGAGTCTATTGATTCTGAATGGTGATGATTTTGCTCCGAACCCCAATTAATAATGACTCAACTGAGCGGATCGTAAGGATGGCAAATTTAGAGCATCTGAAGCTTCTCAAGCAAGGCGTTCAAGCCTGGAATAACTGGCGTGAGAACAATCCAGACATTTTGCCTGACTTGGGGGGAGCTGACCTAAGCGGGACAGACTTACGGGTAGTTGACTTTTCTGGGGCTAATTTAGAAGCTGCTAATCTGAGCAATACGGATTTGCGGGGGGCTTACCTCCGCAACAGTCATTTGAAAAACATTAACTTCTTTATGGCCGACTTAATTGAGGCCAATCTCCAGGGAGCTTGTTTACAGGGAGGAAATTTAGAAGGAGCCGATTTGTACCGCTCTAATTTGTCTGGCGCCGATTTACGGGAAGCCAACATGACTGGCGGCATTATGCGGCGGGTTAACTTGTCGGAGGCAAAACTAGCGGGAGCAAAGCTGAATACAGCCGACCTGCTCCAAGCCAATCTCATGTTGGCCAATTTGCAAGGGGCTGCCCTGCACCGAGCCTGTTTAGAAGGGGCTAACCTGATCGAAGCCAATTTAGCAGGAGCCGATTTAAGCGAAGCGAATCTAAAAAAAGCGAATATGCAGCGGGCAAATCTTTATCAAGCTAATTTGTATAAGGCTGAGCTAATGGGGGCCACGCTGCGAGGAGTCACCATGCCCGATGGTACTGTTCAATAGGGGGTGGTATGGAGTTATCTCTAGCCCGCTTGCACTTTTATCAAGCCTTGCAGCCTGACGTGATTAATCTGGCCGAGGCGGCGTTGTACATTGCCCAAGAAGAGTATCCGCAATTAGAAGTCGCCAGTTATCTCACAATGCTGGATCAGATGGCTGCACAAGTCCAACTGCCCAGCGATCGCTATCCCTTAAAAATTATCCAAGCGATCAATCGTCTCTTATACGAGGAGTTAGGTTTTAGCGGCAACAGCCAAGACTACTACGACCCGCGCAATAGCTTCTTAAATGATGTCCTTAATCGACGAACAGGCATTCCAATCACGCTCTCGCTTATTTACTTGGAAATTGCCCAGCGGTTGGACTTTCCGATGATTGGAGTCGGCTTTCCAGGGCATTTTCTAATTCGTCCTGACCTAGAGGAAATCGGCATCTACGTTGACTGCTTTGAGCGGGGCGAAATTTTGTTTGAGCAAGACTGTCAAGCACGATTGCAGCAGCTCTATGAGCTCTATGGGGCTGAGGTAAAGCTTGAGCCGCGGTTTTTTAACCCAATTAACCCTCGCCAATTTTTGGTCAGAATGCTGACGAACCTAAAGCAGATTTACCTGAATCAAGGTGAAATTGGCAAGTGCTTGGCGGTTGTAGAGCGGATTCTGCTGGTTACGCCTGAGGCGCTGATGGAACTGCGCGATCGCGGCGTTCTGTTCTACCATTTGGGCTGCTGGAATGAAGCCCGTCAAGACCTGAATCGCTATCTGCTGAGTGACCCAGATCGCGAAGACCAGGCGATGATTCAGAACCTACTGAAAAAGATGGACGATCAGTAATCGGCGTCTTTAAGTCGCTCGCCAGCCGGGAGGAACTGGGCTGAAGCCTGGCAGACCGCTGATAGCGGTGGAGTTCACGCCAAAACTGGTTGATGTTAAAACTGCGCGGATCTTTACGCGTACCAGAGCGATCGACCAATTTATGCGTCGTAATTCGACTATCGGGGACGCGAGTGTAAGCGACTAACCAAGCAATCGAACGATATTGAGCCGCCGTATAACCACTGTGGGCATTGCCGTTGTTATTGCCATCGGGTGGCGTCTCAAAAGAAAAGTGAACCGCAAAGTTATTCACAGAGGCTGAATATTTGGGATGAGTTTTGACGGCTTCGTAGCCTTGAGCGCTGACAAAAACAGAGTTGCCAGCGCCAAACGCCCGTTTCTCGAACGGCACCAGATAGACAATTGTGCCATCTCGCTGAACCAGGGCGTGGTAGCTAGCTTGCTCGTCTTCGTTCGGGTGTGGGGTTTGAAAAAACCGAATCGTGCTGCTGGCAGAGGCAACCGTTTCGTGAAGCACGACAATTGGCGCATTCGAGACAGTTTGCCCATAGACATCCTTGGCAAACCGATCGCCGTAGTTGGTGGGGTTAGCCCAGGCGGTTTGCCAGCGGGGTTGATTTTGAGCCAGCCAATCGGCTGAGCGGGCTGAACTTTGGAGGGCCCCAAAGCTCACCACGACTAGGCTGACTAAAATAAATAGCGCGATCGCCAGCGATCGGGTTGAATCTCTCTTTCTCAGTTGCTTCCACACGTTGAGTCTTCTCTAAGCCGCTTTCGCCAAATATTATAGGCCAGTCCAAAATCATCCCCAGTCCTCAATACGTTAAGTTTTGAGGGGTCTTGCCAGAGCAGTCGCCGATCGGCATCAAATATAAAATATGCCAAAGAGTATTCACTTTGATGAGTAGCAGAGATCATGAAAAACTCCTTCCGGCTAGATTGGAAAATTCAGCTACTCGACAAAATATTGAGTTTCTTTAAACCCTTAGAAAAAATGAGTCTGGAGGAACTGCGCGCAATCTCTGAAAAACCGATTCCTCCGCTGCTGGAGCGCATATTGGCTGGTAAACAAATTGCTCTGGCTGAAGTTGAGCAGCAAACGATTAACGGCCGGCATGGCAATATTCCAATTCGGCTCTACTATCCTTCTGATCAAACTCATCTGCCTCTGATTTTGTTTTTTCATGGCGGCGGTTGGGTGTACGGAAACTTGCAAACCCACGATCGCATGTGCCGTCGAATAGCCAGAGACACAACGGCGATCGTTTTAGCCGTCAACTACCGACTTGCCCCATTCAGCAAATATCCAATTGCTTTAGAAGATTGCTACGACGCTCTGCTTTGGGCTGTCGAGAATGCCGCTGACTTGAGAGCCGACCCAACCAAGCTGATGGTAATGGGCGATAGCGCTGGCGGTAACTTAGCAACTGCGGTCTGCTTAATGGCACGCGATCAGGAACAGGTGGCGATTGCCCACCAAATTTTGATTTACCCAGTCACTAGCGGCAAACTGGATCAGCCCTCGGTTGACCAGTATGGGAGTGCGCCAGTTTTGACCAAAGACAGAATGCAGTGTTTTATCCAGCACTATGCCCGCAATCCAGCCGATATCCCCCAGCCCTACTTCTCGCCGTTGCTAGCCGCAGATGTAAGCCGTCTGCCGCCCGCACTGATTATCACCTGTGAATATGATCTGCTCCATGACCAAGCCCAGATGTATGCTCAGCGTCTACAGGCAGCCGGAACTTCCGTGATGTTAGTTGACTATCCGGGCATGGTGCATGGTTTTCTCAGCTTTCCAGGCTTTTGCCGCGCCGCCTTACCCGCCTTTCACAAAATTGCCAGCTATGTCAAATCAGTTACTGGTTAAGCTGACGGCGATCGGGCTTGGAGCGAATCTGATCATAAAAATCCTAGAGCTACCGTTACCTGTGTGATTGAGGTAACAAGGCTACAATAGATTTTGCTTATTAAATTCAAAATAAGTAACGTCTGGTAAATTCTGGTTCACTTCAAAGCCAGCTTCAGCAGGAAAATGTATGTCAACTTCTGCACTTAATTGGACACCCGACCCGCAACTTCTTGAGCAATTGATGGATTTAGCTCAAAAAAGGGAGCAATCCGTCAGCGCCTTGTTAACAGAGGCGATCGTCACCTACTTGAAGGCTCAAAAAGTCTCAGAATCAGCCCCTTCAACTCTTGAAGCTGATCCTTTAATTGGTTTATTTGCTGGTTCGTCAGAATTAGCAACCCAAGCAGAAACAATCTTGCAGCAAGAAATTACGCCATCAGGGTGGGCATGGAAGTAGCCGTTGCTGATACAAGCTTTGTGGTCGCCCTTTTAAATCAGACTGATGCCAGACATTTGGATGTCGTGCCCATTTACACCCAGCAATCTTTCATCTATCTTCCCCAGACAGTTCTAGCTGAAGTTGCCTATTTAGTTGGTAGAGATGCGGGTATAAAAACAGTGGCTGCTTTTTTGAGAGGGTTGTCTAAAAGCCGATTTCGTTTGATAGCCCTGATTGATGCAGATATTGATCGCGTTGCTGAGATTCTGCAAACCTATGCTGACAGCCGAATCGATTTTGTTGATGCGAGTGTGATGGCGATCGCTGAACGTTATGGCAGCACTCAAGTTCTTACCCTTGACCAGAGAGATTTTCGTCTATTTCAACCTAAACATTGCAACAGTTTTGTGATTTTGCCCTAGTGAAAGTTTCAATTACTCTATTTGTGCAGCTAGCAGGCGATAATTCAGAAGACTGCAAGTAGTGTTGCTGCCTCAGGTTTAAACTTCTATGCGGCCAACCTCCGTAATGCGACGCTTCAGTCGCTGGCTCCAGCCAGGGCAAGTTGCGGTGTTTGAGGCCTGCCTGATTGGGCTTGTTTCTGCCCTAGCCGCAGGCTGGATGGCGCAAGGAGTAGATTGGCTGGGCGGGTTAAGAGTTGCTCTAGCCAATCAATGGTCGCCCTGGCTGGTTTTACCAGCAGTTGGCTTTGTCGGGGCGCTGCTATCGGGCTGGCTGATTCAGGCAGAGGCTCCGGAAGCTTCTGGGAGCGGGATGTCCCAGGTCAAAGCCGTACTGGCACGAGTCCCTCTGCCCTTGAATCTGCGGACGGCGCTGGTGAAGCTGATCAGCGCTGTTTTAGCTCTCGGCTCTGGTTTGGCCTTGGGACGAGAAGGGCCAACTGTCCAGGTCGGATCTGCTCTGGCTTCCCAGTTGAGCCACTGGTTGCCAACTTCACCCGAACATCGCCGCCAGTTGATTGCCGCTGGAGCCGGAGCGGGCTTGGCAGCCGCCTTTAACGCCCCGATCGCTGGGGTGTTATTTGTTGCCGAAGAGTTAATGCAAGATGTTTCTGGGGGCACCTTAGGCACGGCCATTTTGGCATCGTTTATTGGCAGTAGCGTTTCTCGACTGCTGGGGGGTAACAGTTTAGATGTCAACCTGGATGCGCTTAAAGTCCCAACTGGATTTACGGTTCAAGAAATTCCGCTGTGCATCGTACTTGGGCTTTTGGCTGGGGCCTTGGGAGCCTTGTTCAATCAAGGAATTTTGGCTGGACTGAAGCTGAATCGTCGCTATATCCGGGTCAACTTGCCCTGGCGGATGGCTTTGGCGGGTGTCGTCTCAGGTCTGATCGTTGCTCTCTTGCCTAGCTTTTTCCAAAATGTGGCGGGCTTAAAGGAGCTATTGCTGTCTGGGCAGGCCCATTGGCATCAAGCCGCGATCGCCTTTGTAATTCAATTTGCCTTGATTATCATTGCTTATGGTTCAGGCGCGCCGGGCGGATTGTTGGTGCCGACTTTAATTCTGGGGGCATCTTTAGGCAGTTGTTTAGGGTCTTTGCAAGCCGATTTCTTGGGGCTTGGTCTGCCGACTACCTTTGCACGAGTTGGCATGGGCGCGTTTATGGCTGGGACATCAAAAGCGCCGATTACCTCAATTGTGATGGTGTTTGAGATTACCCGCGACTTCAACTTGGTGCTGCCCTTAATGATCGTCTCGGTGAGCGCTTACTTAGTCTCAGAGCGGCTGTTTCCCGGTTCTTTTTACGACAAAATGCTGGAATTGAACGGCATTTATTTGGAGGCGGCCCCAACCACAGACGGTCGGTTAGCTGGCCTCAGCGCCGCTCAGGTGATGCAATCGCAAGTTGAAACGCTCAACAGCAATATGTCCCTCGACCAGGTGATTTTAGCTTTCTCTCAGTCTCACCATCGCGGTTTTCCAATTTTGGAGGGCAACAAGCTGGTCGGAATTGTTACCCAAAGCGATTTGCAAGCAATGACTCAGCGGCAGTTGCCAGGGGACAGCCCGGTCAGTGCGATTATGACGGCTTGGCTGGTGACTGTGAAGCCAACAGATTCCCTCACCGATGTCCTATATTTGCTCAACCGCTATCGGCTTAGCCGCTTGCCGGTGCTGGAAGGACGCAAATTAGTGGGCATTATTACCCGCAGCGATATTATTCGGGTGGAAGCCTCAGAGCTAGGCGGCGATCGCGGACAATTTCGTTCTCGCTCCAATTCGTATTTGGTCTATCAAACCCGTGCCCCGGCGACTGGCAGAGGGCGGCTATTGGTGCCCCTAGCTAACCCAGAAACAGTCGATGTCCTGCTTGAGCTGGCTGTGGCGATCGCCCGTCACCAAGAGCTAGAGGTGGAGTGCCTGCAAGTGATCCTGGTTCCCCGCCACAGCGACCCCGCCCGCACGCCTGTTCGCACCACTGCTAGTTGCCGCTTGCTCAAACAGGCAGAACGGATTGGCAAAGCAGCCGGTGTCCCCGTCCATACCCAAGCCAGGGCAGCCCAAGATGTGGCTCAGGCAATTCTAGATACGCTGAAAGAGCGCCATATTGATCGCCTGCTAATGGGCTGGGAAGGCAAAACCTCAACCAGCGGCAGGATTTTTGGCAATGTGGTTGATACAATCATTCACCAGGCTGAGTGCGAGGTGCTGTTGGTGAAGCTGGCTCAGTTTGAGGACAAACCCCAATTCGATCGCTGGTTGGTGCCGATCGCGGGTGGGCCAAATGCTCAGCGGGCGATTCAGCTTTTACCCGCCCTAACAGCGATTAGCCCATCCCCGCAAATTCGCCTTTGTCAGGTATTTAATCCTGGGCAAAGTGCGCCCGATACAGCGGTCTTAAACCAAGACTTAGACCAGCTTAAACAAACCTTTGCCGATGCCGTCAGCAGCGTCAGCCTCCGCTCTAAGTCTGTCGCCGAAGCGGTGATTAATCTGGCCGACTCTGAGCAAGATGATGTGATTGTGCTAGGAGCCAGCCGGGAAAGCCTGCTCCAACATGCAATCAAAGGCAATATTCCAGAGGCGATCGCCCGTCATAGCAAGTGCACGGTTATTCTAGTCAGAGGCGCAATCTCAGCCCACCCCTCTGTCTAAAAGCTTTCTAGAAATGTCAAAAGTATGTGCTGCATCGGACATCAAATCATCAGCTAAGTAGGTGGGCTTAATTAAATTTAAGATGCTGAAGGCTGCAAACCTTACTGGGTCAAAGCTCATCTGAAAAATAATCTCGCCTACCTACTTAGATGAAATGTGAAAATAGGATGGATGGTTAATCAAATCTATGCCCCGGAAAATTCGAGAGTTGAAGGCTCAAATTACCCGCGAAGGATTTGTTTATTTACCCAAGCGTGGTAAGGGTAGCCATGAATGCTGGCAGCACTCTTTGCTTAAAAAAACACTGACAATTTCAGGCAAAGACGGAGATGATGTACCGCGCTATTTAGAAAAGCAATTAGCTCAGCTATTAGCTGAACTAGATAATTTAAGGGAGGATCAATGATTTATGAGCCGATATAGCATGATTATCCAATGGTCGATTGAAGATCAGCTCTTCTTGGTCACTATTCCCGAATTTGCTGATCGTGTTGTTATGCCTTGCACTCACGGTATATCTCGTGAAGAAGCAATCCGTCATGGAGAAGAAGTAATTGAAATGTATTTAGAGGCATGGCAAGCAGAGGGTGAATGCATCCCTCAACCCAGTACGCTGCAAATTGCTTAAGGTCTTTCCTGTTAAAGGCACAATACCTTACTAACAGTAGAGAATTGAAGCTTCTGACTGCAAATTAGACCAGCCGTTTCTACAATAAGAAGGTGAAGGCTAAACTCTTATTGCTAAAACCATGACTGAAAAAGTTCAAAAAACCGAAGCCGAGTGGAAAGAACAGCTCACCCCGGAACAATTTGCCGTCACTCGCAAACATGGCACAGAGCGGGCATTTACCGGCGAATACAATAATAACAAAGCCGCTGGTATGTATTACTGTGTTTGCTGTGGGACTGAACTTTTCTCTTCCGACAGTAAGTTCGACTCTGGCACGGGTTGGCCAAGCTTTTGGGATCCGATGAATACCAAAAATGTCATCTTGAAGGAAGACAACAGCCTATTAATGCGCCGCACAGAGGTGCTCTGCGCCAATTGCGATGCTCATTTAGGGCACGTTTTCAACGATGGCCCCCCACCCACAGGTCAACGCTACTGCATGAACTCCGTTGCCCTCAACTTTAAACCTGCCGATTCCAACAGCTAAGCAATTGGCCTCATTTTTGGGTGGTCTGGGCTTTCCCTAGATCACCCAAGCCAAGGTTGCTAGGCGATCGCCATCAGCCAATCATTAACAACTTGCCGCATTTGCTTCTGGGGGAAACGCCGTAAACCCTGATTCGATGAGCCAGCATCTGAAATGGCAAAATCTTCTGAAATCGCAGAAAATCGACTGTATCGCTATGTTTCGCCTTTGTATGTGGAAGACCAGCCCAGTAGTTTACGTAGGCGTTGGGAAGGATTAAATTTAAACGCGCTGCCATCTCGTTCGGCCCGGATATAGAATGTGCCAAAATCTCTTAGCGAGACGCTTTCACCTTGCTTAAGGGAGGCATAGATTTGATCAAGCACGGCATCAAATGCCAGCCCTACTGTATGAGGATTGAGGCCGCTTTGTGTAGCAGCTCGTTGAATCAGTTCAGCTTTGTTGATGGACATGTCACCGTAAACGATAAGCTGGCACCTTTAGCATAGCGATCGCAGGCTGACAAAAAAATAGGGAGCGTCCTGAATCAGCCATTTACACAGTTGTTTTTTTTGCATAAGTTGATGGGTCTGACTTCAAGCAACTTATGGGGAAAATAGAAGCATTCATCTAAATTAGAGGCGAGATGAGGAAATTTAGGGCTGGAAGTAAGTCAACCTCGATCGCCCTAATTAGCCTTGGCGTAGGTACGGTCTTGGCGATCGGGCTGGGCTGGTATGGCTGGAAGATGCTAGACTCTCAGCCCAAATCCAAAGGTGAAATAGCAGAGTTGGTGCTGCAAACGCCGATCGAGCGATCGCCCCGCTTAACGGCTCTGGCTCAAGCTGGCCGATCTCCAGACCAAGCTCAGGCGCGGTACTTGCTGGCGGTTGACCTCTTGCCTCAGCAGCCTCAGCCAGCCCTCAAGTGGTTAGAGGGGCTAGAGCAGGCTGATCCAATCATGGCCGGGCCAATTTTGGTCACGCAGGCCCAGGCTTACGAGTTAGCAGGCAAACCAGAGCAGGCGATCGCGACTTGGCAAGCTATTCTCAAACGGTTTCCAGACCAGCCAGAAGCAGCCCAAGCCCTCTATGCCCTCGGTAAAAGCCAGCCCCAGAACTGGGATCAATTAATTGCCAAGTTTCCGGCCCATCCGAGGGCGGTTGAGGTGGCGCAAGCACGGCTTCAGCAAAACCCAAACCAACCAACGTTATTGTTGCTGTTGGCCCGCCACGGGCTTTATCTGCCAGAGATTACAACCGTGTTGGATCGGCTGACGAAGAATTATGCTCAGCAGTTGAAGCCAGCAGATTGGCAGGCGATCGGCTTTGCCTATTGGGAAAAACTAGGCTATTTGAAAGCGAGTCAGGCTTACGCCCGCGCCCCCTACACCGCCCTGAATGCCTACCGCGCCGCCCGTGGGCTACAGCTAGGGGGCAAAGCCGATGCCGCGATTCCTCTCTATCAGCGGATGGCGCAGCAGTTTCCTAACACGCCTGAAACGCCGCTGGCCTGGCTGCGGCTGGCTCGGCTCAGCTCCGATTCGGCAGCGGCTTTGGCTTACTTAGAGCAGTCCGTCCAAGCCAGCGATCGCCTCAACTTACCAGAACGAGCGGCGGAAGCCCTGCTCGACAAAATTGAAATTCTCGACAAACAAGGAAATCGGGCGGCGGCTGCGCAAACCCGCCAAACGATTTTGACTCAGTATCGCCAAACCGAGGCGGCGGCTCAACTGGATTGGCGATCGGCGCAACAGCAAGCATCACAAGGGCAACTCGATCAAGCCCGCCAAATTGCGATCAAGATTCCCCAACACCACCCCCACAGTGACTTAGTCCCTCAAGCAGTTTTTTGGGCCGGCAAATGGGCCGAGCAGCTCAATCAACCGCAGCGCCAAAAGGAAGCGTTTCAACTGCTGTGGCAAAAATACCCCCAGTCTTACTATGCTTGGCGAGCCGCTGCCCTGTCGGGGTGGCCAGTCGGAGACTTCAGCAGCATTCGCAGCTTGCAGCCCAGCCTCAGTGCCAACGTGCAGCGGTTGCCCTTGGCGGCTGGTTCGCCTACTGTGCAGGCCCTCTATCGGCTGGGCCAAAATCAAGCGGCTTGGGAGCGCTGGCAGTGGGAATTTCAGAATCGTGTCCAGCCCAGCCTAGCTGAGCAGCAGACCGATGGACTGCTGCGGTTAGGGGTGAGCGATTACTTAGACGGGATTTTTATGCTGGAGAACCTGCGCCAGCGATCGCAGGATGATCCGGCTAACCGCCCGCAATTCGAGCAATGGCAGCAACAGCCTGCCTATTGGTACAGCTTGTATCCAATCCCTCACTGGCAGACGGTCAACCAATGGTCAGCTCAGCGCCAGCTCAACCCGCTGCTGGTAATGTCGCTGATTCGTCAAGAGTCGCGGTTTCAGCCCAAAATTCGCTCTGTGGCGGGGGCGATCGGGCTAATGCAGGTTATGCCAGACACTGGCAGTTGGATTGCCCAGCAGTTAAACCTCAGCACCTACAATTTAGAGCAAGTAGAAGATAACGTGAAGCTTGGCACCTGGTATTTTGACTACACCCACAAAATCTACCAAGACAACACGTTAATGGCGTTAGCCAGCTACAATGCTGGCCCCGGCAATCTAGATGACTGGCTCAAACGCTACAGCACCAATGATTTGGATGCCTTCGTCGAATCGATTCCCTTCCCGGAAACACAAAATTACGTCAAACAAGTGCTGCAAAACTATTGGAACTATCTGCGTCTTTACAATCCAGAGGTGATCAAACATCTCCAGCGCTTAGAGTAGGTCAACCCCTGACTGAACTTGTTTTTAAGGGGTTAGATTGACAATTTTTCCAAGAGAATCACAGGTGGCAATCATCCTAAACAGGCAAGGAAGTTCAATGGATAATTTTATGCTCGAAGCAATTTTTGAGGCAAAGAAAAGTCTTGAAGAGGGAGGAATACCGATTGGTTCGGTGTTAGTCAAAGATAATCAAATCGTTGGGCGTGGACATAACAGAAGAGTTCAAAAAGGGAGCGCCATTCTTCATGCTGAGATGGATGCGCTTGAAAGTGTTGGTCGTCAACCCGCCTCCTTTTATGAGGATGTAATAATCTACACAACTCTCTCTCCATGCAGCATGTGTACAGGCGCGATATTGCTTTACAAAATTCGGCATGTTGTGGTTGGCGAAAACAAAACTTTTCTGGGTGATGAAGCACTGCTTCAAGAGAGGGGTGTAAAAGTTGAAGTATTAGATGATGAAACTTGCTTTCAGTTAATGCAGGATTTTATCCTCAAAAATCGATCGCTGTGGAGTGAAGATATTGGCACTTCTCTAACCTCTTGATGGATTGGAAAGTAAATGTTGAGTTTCTTTGTGTCAACTTGACCTAGAGCGATCGCACCGTATCAAAAATTAATTGAAATTGTATCAATTAGTCTAACCAGAGTCGCCTGATTGACAACTGACAACGGGAAAATCTACCTACAATAGCGGTTATGCTCTCGCAAGGAGAAGTCTGTGGCAACAGTATTCAACGGGACTGGAAATGGAACTGAAGAGCGGCGCTGGCTGCGCTGGCTAGACTATGGCTTTTACGTTGTGGTGGCGATCGCGGCAATTGCCTTTGCTTACTACCTGTTTTACTTTCGACGTTTGATTGTTCTTTACGGGCCGCTGCTGTTCCAGGCCACAATTACCACGCTGATGATTTCAGCCGTCAGCATGATCCTGGCGATTTGCATGGGCGGTTTGGGGGTTTGGGGGCGGCTGTCTAAGTTTCCGCCCGTTTACTGGCTAGCCACGGTGTATGTAGAAGTCATTCGCGGCACGCCGACCCTGGTGCAACTTTTGCTCTGGGGGTTTGGGATTGGTAGCCTGATGTCAAATCTGGGCGTTGACCCACGGGCGATCGCTTTTCAAGTCATGACGGTGCTGCAAAACAACAGCCTGATCACGGCCGGATTTAACTTTATTTTTTACGGCGTAATTGGACTCAGCTTTAACTACGGCGCGTATTTGACCGAGGTCTTCCGAGCTGGGATTGAGTCAATTCCGAAAGGACAAACCGAGGCCGCCGTTGGGCTGGGCATGGATAACAAACAAACCTTAGGTCGGATTGTCTTACCGCAGGCGGTACGGCTGATCATTCCGCCATTTACCAATTATTTTATTACCCTAATTCAAGACAGCGCTTTGCTTTCAACCCTGGGAGTAATTGAACTGCAACAGCAAACCAACGCCTTTGCCAATGTCTTGCTTGACCCTAACGCCAAACTGTTTGTTTACGTTTTTGGTGGCTTATTTTACTTGGGGCTATGCTACCCCTTGTCGCTGCTGGCCCGTTACCTAGAGCGCAGATTAGGTCGAGGCAATTAGCTGCTTTAGAATCCTTAACTCAGCCGCCTGTGCAGCTTTCGAGGATAATCGCATTCGTTTCATTGTTAAAGCGCTGGAAGCGACCCAATAAAGTCGCCCGCTGATTGGCTTGCAGCGCTGCCACAGTCGCGTCTTGATTTTTGCCCATTGAGCACGTCACCGCAATTTGGTTTGGATTGGCAGCGCTGCCAGCGGGGTTGCCTTCAAACGAGACGGCGTAGGAACCATTACCCTCAGCAATTTTGATCACTTTGCCACTGACCCGAAAAGTTTTGCCAATAAAATTCAAGCGAATTCGAGCTGGATTATCCGCCGACTCTTTGACTTGGGCCGCTAAATCGCTGGCATCAATTGCGATCGGTGTTGTATCGGTTGGGGCTGGGGCGGTCGCAGTGACGGTGCCAGCCGGCCGCAATTGATTGAGCGCCGCGCAGAGGTGTTTCTTAACTGTTTCCCGCTTGGCACCAACGCCCCCTGGCAGGGTAAAAACCATTTCAATCGTAGTCAGATCGTTTTCCGTTGAGCCATAGACATCGATCGGCAAGGCTCGCTGAAAGGGCGTTGCCGGATTCTCGGCTTTCATTTCGCCAGTGGTCAGATCGGTGCTGAGGGTTCTGATGCCGTCACGGGCCAAAATCGGTCGCAGTTGGGAGAAGGCTTTTTCAATCGAGACTCCTGCTAATTCCACTCGCGCCGCAAAGGCAGAACCGTTAAAAAAATCTCCCTTTTTTTGAAAACTTTCCTCGCAGGTGAGAGCAGCAGCAGGAGCCGCAATACAGGTGAGAGCCAGGGTTAAAATCAGCGATCGCATAGAGACTACAAAAATTTCCTAAATAAAAAACAAGAACTCACAGGGGTCGGAATCAACCCTTATGGAACTTTAGGTTAAGTGGTGTCAATACTCAATAGCCAGTTGGCTGCCGGAAAGCCCCGATCGCCCTGTCAAGTGTTTCAGCGATCGCCAGCAATTCCATTTCTCGCCACCGCTTACCAATAATTTGCAGCCCAATCGGTAAGCGATTTTGCGTCTGCCCAATTGGAATCACAACAGCCGGGTGTCCACTCAGGTTAAAGGGAATCGTGTAAGCGCCATTAGCTACCGCATGCGGATAGGCTCTGCCATCAATCTCAACCGCACTCCAGGCTGGACGATGGCTAAAGGCTGGCGTGGCGGCCACAGGGGTCAGCCAGACATCCCACGGTTCTAGGGCTTGATCTAGTTGGGCCGTGAACCGATCGCGTTCCATCAGGGCTTCAAAATAGCCCTTGAGGCTAGGATTCAGCAGTTCCGGCAGAAACCGACTGAAATTGCCGATCGCCCGCAGTTGCCTGTCGCCTTGGGTGGCCGTGCGCCAGAGTAAGGTCAGGCTACGGCGGAGGTTATAGCGGTCAACGGGTTGAGCGTACCTGTTAACGTAGGCAGCGACTCGTCCATAGAGTGTCCAGGCTGACGCTAGGTCAAACCCTTGGGGCAGCCAGTGTTCTACCTGAGCGCCTGCTTGGGCAAGGGTTTGGACAGTTGTTTGCAGCGCAACCCGAATTTCAGCCGCCACGGGCACCTCTGCCCATTCCTCAGTCCAAGCAATTTTCAGCTCTGATAAAGATTTGCCAGAAGCTTGATCCAAAGGAATCGGTGGCACATCAGGACGACGCGGATCAGCCCCCGCAATTAGCGAAAAGCAGAGTTTGAGGTCGGTCAGCGATCGCCCAAAACAACCAACCGTGATCATCTGCCGCAGACAGTAGGGCATGCCTGGTACTTCTGGAATCATTCCGGCTGTGGAGATCCGGCGATCGGTGGGCTTTAAGCCATACACACCGCAAAAATGAGCCGGTTGGCGTACAGAACCCGCAATATCATTGCCAATATCCAACGCTGAAAGCCCGGCTGCCACGGCCGCTGCGCTGCCACCCGAACTGCCCCCGGCAGTGTAATCTAAATTCCAGGGATTATTCACCCGTGGAAACAGCGAATTGGTACTTTGGAAATCCCCCGCCAGTTCTGCTAGGTTGGTTTTGCCGATAATGACAGCTCCGGCTGAGCGCAGTCTGGAAACAGCCGTTGCATCTTGCTGTGGAATGTAATCTTTGAGGGGAATATACCCTGCTGTGGTGCGAAGTCCTGCGGTTTCAAAAATATCCTTGATCGTGATTGGAACCCCATGTAAAGCTCCCCAGATTTCACCGTTCTCTAAAGCCTGATCCGCCTGTTTAGCTCTGGTGCGGGCATTGTCTTCATCAAGGATACAGATTGCATTCAGCTTCGAGTTATGCTTGGCAATTTGCGCCAAGTGAGCTTCCAGCACTTCTATGGCCGAGACTTGGCGATCGCGAATCATCTGAGCCAATTGGTGAGCAGGCTGAAAGACCAAATCGCTAATCATAGACTTCCTCGCTATATCCAGCTTGTTGTAGACCCATCCCCAAAACAATCAAAGGTTGACTATCTCCACGGGAGCCAGCGGTCAGAATCGTAATTTGCATTGTTTAAGCGCGATCGGGCTTGCTAAGCCTGATCATATCTGAAATTAGTTAATACATTTAACTAATTTCAGATATGAGCCAGAATAGGGGTTAAAGATTTTCTCTCTTTTACTCTTCGTAAAATGAGCACAAACTTTGCATACTTTCTTCTTGGAGAAGAGGCAGAAGTCAGTCTGATGAAATCAATGGATGATGTTTGGAGGAGCATTGAGCGAATAGAACCAATGCTTGGCGGATATATCAGCTTGGAAGCAATGAATTCTCTTGCTCAGATATTTTTAGGTAAAAAAGCAGTGCTCGTCTTAACAGATCATGCTTTGGCAGATGGTTCATGCTTTTACAGAGCAAGTAGGAAATTGTGTGAGAAGGTGGCGTCGGCTGAACACGAGGATTTGCTGGCTGCTTCAGTTCCGTGGTCGGAAAGCAAGGGTTGGAAGGATACAGATGTAAATCGCATGGATTTGGCGGGATTCCTTCTGGAGATGGCGGCATTGTGTAAGCAGTTAGAAAATAATTACTCGTTATTCGTCTTATTTTCAAAGGAAGGATGAGCCTACTTTTTAATCGAGGCTAAAATTATAGGTAGGCTTTAGAGTTCTGCGAGGGGCTATGCGATCAATTGAGCAACTGACAGAAGAGATTCTTTCTCTACCCAGCGTATCAAGGGCACTCCTAGCAGAAAAGCTAGTAGAGAGTTTAGAATTTGATACCGACCTAAGCATTCAGGCAGCTTGGGTAACTGAAGCTCAAAGGCGCAGAGATGAGGTGCGGGAGGGCATAGTAACGCCGATTCCTGGAGACGAAGCTTTGGCTCGAGTGAGGCAACTGCTTGAATCACTTGAACAATGAAGTATGTGTTTCATCCTGAAGCCCTTGCAGAATATGCCAGGGCAGTTCAATAATTATGCGGAGCAACCGGCTGAATTAGCACAGATATTCATCAACGCTGTCGAGGACGCAGTTTATCGAATTCCAGAATCTCCTGATCGTTATGCTGTGATTGATGAGAATGTCCGACGATACATGACACGCAAGTTTCCCTACGGAATTCTTTACACAATTGAAAAAGACGATATTCTCATTTTGGCGGTTATGCATTGCAGCCGAGAACCTGGATACTGGGAAAATCGCAAATAATTAAGTTTGCCAGCCGACCAACCAGGGTTTGCAGCGGAAGCTATGGATGTGCTTAAGGGTGCGTCTCCGTCTGCTGGAATCCAAACCGTGATAAAACCCCGGCTGTGATTCAATCATGAAAGACCTGAAGCAAATCCTTCGGAATGAGTGTTATGCCAAAGATTTAGAGCAGCGAAAAATTTGGTATTCGCCTGCGGTGGAGGCTTATAACCAGGTCAGACCCCGCTATCCACAGGCATTGATTGATCAGGTGGTGGCGATCGCTCAACTCTCTGCTCGTTCCCAAATCTTAGAAGTCGGCTGCGGGCCGGGCACCGCTACTGCTGGCTTTGCTGCTCTCGGTTGCCCGATGATTTGCCTGGAGCCAAACCCTGATTTTGTCCGCCTTGCTGAACAAAACTGCCAGCCCTACCCAAATGTAGAGATTCAAAATTGCGCCTTTGAAGAGTGGGCTTTAACGCCTGGAAAATTTGATGCCGTACTAGCTGCCAGTTCGTTTCATTGGATTTCGCCAGAGATTGGCTACCCGAAAGCCGCCGCCGCTTTGCGCCCAGAGGGGCATCTAATATTGCTTTGGAACAAAGAACTCCAGCCCCGCTACGAGGTGTATCAACAGCTATCACAGGTTTACGAAACCCATGCCCCGTCTTTAATGCGTACTTATGAAGACAGTGCTGCTCAGACTGCTATTCTTAACCAACTGGGAGAAATGGCGATCGCCTCCGGTCACTTTAGAAACATGGTATCTGGCCAGTTAGAGGTAGAAGTTGTCTACACAATTGATCAATACTTACTGCTGTTGAACACCTATTCGCCTCACTTAAATCTAGAATCCCAGCAAAAACAGCACTTATTCGCAGGCTTGCAGCAGGTGTTAGAGCGAAACGGCAATACAGTTGAATTGTCCTATGTTTCTGCCTTCCATATTGCTCGGCCAAATTAATCGACGATGGGGCGTCCTACCAAAGAAAATTCGCTCTCGCGGCAAGATGTGATTGCTGCCGCGATTTGCTGCGTTGATCAAGTCGGAGCTTCAGCCCTGGGGGTGAGCCGTGTAGCTGAACATTTGGGGATCAAACCGCCTGCCATTTACAAGCATTTAGAGAGCGGTGCCGCTTTGCAACGAGCCACCGTGATTGAACTCTGGCGACAATACCTAGCCGACTGCCAGAGCGCGATCGCTGATCAATCGATCAGCCCCGATTTGCTCAAACAACTTGGGCATTTCACCCGCAATTTTGCCAAAACCCATCCCGCCCGATATCAGGTGATGATGCAGGTGCAGCTCCAGCCCACCGATCCAGAAGCTGCTGCCGTGATCCAGCAAGCCCTCAGCTTTCTGCGCCAAGCTCTCCAGGCTTACGACCTCAACGATACCCAACTGATTGATGTGATGCGAATGTTGAATGCGGCCATCTATGGATTTATTTCAATTGAGCAAGCCGGAATCATGACCTTGGAGCGCTCTCCCGATCAGAGTTACGACGTGATGTTAGACGCACTGATGGCGGCGATCGCCCACGTCCAACAAAAAAAGGCGGAAGGCGAATAGAATTGAGTCCCTTGAATCGTTGGTGATAGCCTACGAAGCTACTGGAGAAACGCTGCCAGAACCCAGCACAGTTTATGCTGCCGCTTGAGTATTGCGCCTTTGTAGCAAAAGCTGAAGATGCCCAAATAGTCTGATGAAGTTCGGACAGCGATCGCCATGTAAATTGCTGGGCAAATGAATTGTTAACCAGTCGGCTCAATATCTAGGGTTTTATACTTCGGCTAGCCGAAATTAGCGGGAGCAAGCTAGATTGAAGAGGATATTTTCTAGCTTAAAACCAGCCCCTCGCTTAACTTTTAGCAATTTTTTATGACGACCACCCAGGCAGTTGCCCGATCGCCCCAAGACCTAAACCAGTTTCGCCATCCCCTTGACCCACTGACGATTTCAGAAGTCGCAACCGCAGTGGCGATCGCCCGCAACGATAAACACTTGGGTCGCCATTATCGGTTTGCCGTAGTTTCCCTTCAAGAGCCGGATAAGAGCGTTGTCCATAGCTTTCAGCCAGGCGATCCAATCGAGCGGCAGGTGTTTTTGGTTATCTTAGACAACGACACTGGCATTAGCTACGAGGCGATCGTTTCGCTGAACCAAGATTGTCTAATTTCCTGGCAGCCAATGCCTGGCATTCAGCCCCGAATTATGACTGACGAAGTGGTGGAAGCGGAAGCTGCGATCAAAGCTCACCCAGATTTTCAAACTGCCCTCGCTAAGCGGGGCATCACCAATTTAGATTTAGTCATGGTTGACCCCTGGGTGCCAGGGCATTTTGGCTTGGCGGAAGAAGAAGGTGTGCGTTTGGCCCGATCGCTGTGCTGGTTGCGCTCCAGTCCGACCGATAATGCCTACGCCCACCCGATCGAAAATTTAGTGCCAATTGTCGATTTGAACAAAATGCAGGTGGTGCGGGTAGAAGACCACGGTGTGGTGCCCGTCCCGTCCAGCCCCGGCAACTACGGGCCAGATTTTATCAAGGAGTATCGGCAAGACCTGAAGCCGCTCCAGATTATTCAGCCAGAGGGGCCCAGCTTCACAGTTGAGGGGCACTTGGTGCGCTGGCAAAAGTGGCAGTTTCGGGTTGGCTTTTGCCCCCGCGAAGGGCTGGTGCTGCACACCGTTGGCTATGAGGACAACGGCAAACTGCGTCCGATTCTCTACCGCGCTTCGTTGGCGGAAATGGTGGTGCCCTACGGCGATCCGCGCCCCAATCACTTTCGCAAGAATGCCTTTGATGTTGGAGAAATTGGACTGGGCACGTTAACCAACTCCCTGAAGCTGGGCTGCGACTGTTTGGGCGAAATTCATTACTTTGATGCTGTCGTGGCTGACAGTCGAGGTGGCAGCATCTTGATTGAGAATGCAATTTGTCTGCATGAAGAAGACTATGGGATACTTTGGAAGCACGTCGATTGGCGAATTGAAGATACGCAAGTCCGGCGATCTCGGCGGTTAGTCATCTCGTTTATTGCTTCAATTGATAACTACGAATACGGCTTTTTTTGGTACTTTTACCAAGATGGCACAATCCAGTGCGAAATTAAGCTGACTGGGATTTTGCTCTGCGCCGCTTTGAATAACACGCCCCAGTACGGCACCCTGGTAGCCCCAGAACTGAATGCCCTCAACCACCAGCACACCTTCTGCGTTCGGCTCGACATGAGCGTGGATGGCGAACAGAATTCCGTCTACGAAGTCCACACCGAAGCAATTCCGCTGGGCCCAGACAACCCCTATGGCAATGCCTTCGTCGCTAAGAAAACGCTGCTGGCCAGCGAGTCGGAAGCACAGCAACTGATTGACCCCTTTTCCGCTCGCTACTGGCAAATTAGCAATTCGAATGTGCTGAATGCGTTGGGGCAGCCGGTCAGCTATAAGCTGCTACCAGGAGATAATGTGTTGCCGTTTGCCCACCCGGATTCGTCCATCCTCAAGCGGGCTGGGTTTATGACCAAGCATTTTTGGGCCACGCCCTACCACCCCGCCGAACGCTATCCGGCCGGTGAGTACCCGAACCAACACCCCGGCGGCCAAGGGCTACCCAAGTGGACTGAAGGCGATCGCCCGCTCGAAAATACAGATTTAGTTGTCTGGTATGTGTTTGGTCATCATCATATTCCCCGCCCGGAAGATTGGCCGGTCATGCCCGTCGCTTACATTGGCTTTCAGCTCAAACCGGCTGGCTTTTTTGACTGCAATCCTGGCTTAGATGTCCCCCCCAGTCCTAAGCACAGCACCTGCCATGCTCAGCCATAGCGATCGGGAAAATTCAGATGATACTGGTATCACAGGCAAGAAGTAGTAAATCTCTCCCTCCAGAGGCTTCAGAATATCAAACCCAATGCAAGGCGTGAAACGGCTACGGATGAAATAGGATGACGGATGGTGGCTGGCAGTTTTGGATTGATCGCGGTGGCACGTTTACCGATGTTGTCGCCCGCAGACCGGATGGCCGGCTGATTGTGCACAAGCTGCTATCAGAAAACCCCCAGCGTTATCCAGATGCGGCCGTGCAGGGGATGCGGGAAATTCTAGGCGTGCAGCCCAATCAGCCGATTCCAACTGACCAGATTGCTGTGGTCAAAATGGGCACGACCGTTGCCACTAATGCCCTGCTGGAGCGCAAGGGCGATCGCACCCTGCTCGTAATCAGCCAAGGCTTTGGCGATGCGCTGCGAATTGGCTACCAAAACCGCCCCCAGATTTTTGCGCGCCAGATTGTGCTGCCAGAGATGCTCTATGAGCAAGTCCTAGAAATAAGCGAACGCTACACCGCCCAAGGCGAGGAGTTGGTGAGCGTTGATTTGACCGCAGCGCAAATTGGGCTGCAAGCTGCCTATGACGTAGGGATACGGGCTTGCGCGATCGCCTTTCTGCACGGCTACCGCTATCCCGATCACGAACAGCAGGTAGCAGAGTTGGCGAGGGCGATCGGCTTTACCCAAGTGTCGGTTTCCCATCAGGTTAGTCCGCTGATTAAACTTGTCAGCCGAGCCGACACCACGGTTGTCGATGCCTATCTGTCGCCAATTCTGGGCCGATATGTTGGACAAATTGCCGCCCAACTCGGCCAGACTCGCCTGATGTTTATGCAGTCGAACGGCGGCTTAACCGATGCCGATCGGTTTCAAGGTAAAGACAGTATCCTGTCTGGGCCGGCGGGGGGCATTGTGGCGGCGGTTCAGACCAGTCTCGCCGCCGGCTTTCAGCAAGTGATTGGGTTTGATATGGGCGGTACTTCAACCGATGTTTCGCACTATTGCGGAACAGCCGCCCCCCAACCCCTCAATTCTGGGGGGCTAAAAACCATTCAAAGTCCCCCAATTCTGGGGGATTTAGGGGGCTGCGAAGACTCAAGCGCAAGCGAAGAGGATTTATTCCTTAGCCACAACAAAGAACGCAGATTGACTGAATACGAACGGGTGTTTGAAACTGAAGTCGCCGGAGTGCGGCTGCGATCGCCAATGCTAGCCATTCATACGGTTGCGGCTGGCGGCGGCTCAATCTTGCAGTTTGATGGGGGCAGGTATCGGGTTGGCCCGGCCTCGGCGGGGGCTGATCCTGGGCCGGCCTGTTACCGGAATGGCGGGCCGCTGACGGTAACGGACTGCAACCTGATGGTGGGTAAGCTTCAGCCCCAGTTTTTCCCAGCGGTGTTTGGTGCCGAAGGCAATTTGCCCTTAAATCAGCAGCTTGTTCAGGAGCAGTTTCAAGCCTTGGTCCAAGCAATTGCCGCAGCTTGTCCGGATCAACCTGCTCCTCGACCGGAACAAGTGGCGGCAGGCTTTTTGGCGATCGCGGTTGAAAAAATGGCCACTGCGATCAAAAAAGTTTCCCTCCAACGGGGCTACGACGTGACGGAATACACCCTTTGCTGCTTCGGTGGGGCGGGCGGGCAGCATGCCTGTCTGATTGCTGATGCGCTGGGAATGCAGCGGGTGTTGATTCATCCCTATGCGGGGGTGCTGTCTGCCTACGGCATGGGCTTGGCAGACCTGCGAGTGCTGCGCCAACAGGCGGTTGAAGCGCTGCTCAGCCCAGAATTGCTGTCAGAATTAGCTACCCTCCAAGCTCAATTAGCCCAGGCGGCCGAGGCAGAACTCTGGAGCCAGCGCATTCAAGCTGACAATCGGCTGGCCATGACCACACTCACTAAAGCCCACCTGCGCTACCAAGGAACAGATGCGCCGCTGGTGGTTAACTTGGCAGACCTAGCGACAATGCGAACTGAGTTTGAGCAACTGCACCGCCAGCGATATGGATTTGTCGTGCCCGATCGCCCTTTAGTCGTGGAATATTTGGCTGTAGAAGCAATTGCGGCGGGTCAACCAACTCAGATTCTGATGGATCGGCGGTCATCTGGAATAGGAACCGCGATCGCGACTGTGCCGATGTTTAGCCAAGATCGCTGGCTGGAGGTGCCTGTCTGGCAGCGAGCGGATCTGGCTCCTGAGCAAGTGCTGACCGGGCCAGCGATCATTCTGGAAGCGACGGGCACGACGATCGTTGAGCCGGGGTGGCAGGCTAGCGTGACTGCCGAAGCCAATTTGATTTTGGAGCGGGTCAGTAACCGTCAAGCTGGGGGAGCAAGGGAGGCCAAAGATCATTCACGCAGTCAGTCTAATGATTCTTCGCCCGATCCGGTGCTGCTGGAAATTTTTAACAATTTATTTCAGGCGATCGCTGAGCAAATGGGGCTAACCCTGCAAAATACCAGCTACTCGGTCAACATTAAAGAGCGGCTTGACTTTTCCTGCGCCATTTTTGACCAGCCGGGACAACTGGTGGCCAACGCGCCCCATATGCCGGTGCATCTCGGCTCAATGGGGGAAAGCATCCAAGCCCTAATTGCTGCCAAAGGCACCAGCTTTCAGCCCGGCGATGTCTATGCCCTGAATAATCCCTACAACGGTGGCACGCACCTGCCAGACATTACCGTAATTACGCCCGTGTTTGCGGCGGAAGCGGTCAGCGGCGCGCCTCCGATTTTCTACGTGGCTTCCCGGGGACACCACGCCGATATTGGCGGGCTGACCCCTGGCTCAATGCCGCCCCACAGCACTTGCCTGGCCGAAGAAGGCATCTTAATCGACAACTTGCTGCTGGTCAAACAAGGGCAGTTTCAAGAGCAAGCATTTCTAGATTTACTCCACCAGCCGCCCTATCCTGCCCGTAACCCAACTCAAAATTTGGCCGATATTCAGGCCCAAGTGGCAGCCAATGAATCTGGAGTCCAAGAATTGCAGCGCCTAGTGCAGCACTACGGATTGTCTGTAGTGCAGGCTTACATGCAGCATGTGCAAGACAATGCGGAAGCGGCAGTCAGGCGGGCGATCGCCGTTCTTCAAGATGGCAGTTTTTGCTACGAGATGGATAATGGCGCTCAGATCCAGGTCAAAATTACGATTCGCGATCGCAGCGCTCTGATTGACTTTACGGGCACCTCGGCTCAGCAGACCAGCAATTTCAACGCCCCCGCCGCCATTTGCAAAGCGGCGGTGCTGTACGTATTTCGGACGCTGGTTGATGATGCGATTCCGCTCAATGCCGGTTGTCTAAAGCCGCTGGAAATTATTATTCCGGCCGGCTGTCTGCTCAATCCCCACCCGCCAGCAGCCGTTGTGGCTGGCAATGTTGAAACTTCCCAGGTGATTACCGATGCCCTCTATGGGGCATTGGGCGTGATGGCGGCCGCTCAGGGCACAATGAATAACTTCACCTTTGGCAATCAGCAGTATCAGTATTACGAAACCATCTGCGGTGGCTCTGGGGCTGGCCCCGACTTTGACGGCACGGATGCGATCCAAACCCACATGACCAACTCTCGCCTCACCGACCCAGAGGTATTAGAGTGGCGGTTCCCGGTTTTACTTGAAAGCTTTGCGATTCGGCGGGGCAGCGGCGGCAGTGGTCAGCATCGCGGTGGCAATGGTGTGATTCGACGAGTGCGCTTTCGGGAAACCATGCAGGCGGGAATTCTCTCCAACCATCGCCGGGTGGCACCGTTTGGTCTGGCGGGCGGTCAACCTGGTGCTTTGGGTCAAAATCTTGTCGAGCGGCAGGACGGTAAGATTGAAATGCTTGATAGCACTGCCACTGTGACCATGCAACCGGGAGACGTGTTTGCGATCGCTACCCCGGGTGGAGGCGGCTACGGCAAAAAGCAGCAGTCAAGCCACAATTCTAAGCAGCAACATTAAGGACTCCGCTGCTCAAAATGAGCAAACGATTAGAATGACCAAGATGCGGAACCCGGGACTTGAACCCGGAAGTCTGTGAGGACACTAGAACCTGAATCTAGCGCGTCTACCAATTCCGCCAGTTCCGCTGAAGTTAATGGCACAGTCTTTTATCATCTAGCACTTGTGATCAATCGTCAACACTTTCAACGACTCAACGTTGGTAATTGTCATCCAAGCGATGGCTTGAGGATTGCCTTGACTTTTCGACGCCAGAAATTTAGCCGATCGGCGCAACTTGCCCTGCCCGAAAGACTCGCCCAATCACATCTTCAATCGGCGGGTCGGTAATGGTGAGGTCTAGGACATCTAGCTCTGCCAGAATCCGAGCAACGGTACGAGTCAACTCTGTCCGATGCACAATCAGCCGCACGGCTCGCCCAATTACCGACTCAACCTCGCCATAATCTGCCAAATTGCTTTCGCATTCCGGGCAGTTGAGTTCAATTTTGACCTCTCGATAGGGAGCAAACTGAGCCAAAAGCTGGTCTAGGCGGCCATCGTAAATCAGGCTGCCTTGATGAATTAGTAAAACGCGATCGCACAGAGCCGTAATATCCGCCATGTAGTGGCTAGTTAGCAAAATCGTCGCCTGATAGCGCTGGTTATAATCTCGCAGAAATTCCCGCACGCTCACCTGGGCATTCACATCTAAACCCAAGGTTGGCTCATCCAAAAATAAGACTTGGGGGCGATGCAGCAGCGCGGCCAACAGCTCGGCTTTCATCCGTTCGCCCAAGGACAGTTTGCGGACAGGTTGGGTCAGTTTGTCTCCGATGCTCAGCATCTCGGCTAGCTCCCCGACGCGGCGCTGAAATTCACGGTCTGCAATCCCATAGACGACGGCGTTAATCCGCAGGGAATCTAGAGCCGGTAAATCCCAAAGCAACTGCTGCTTTTGCCCCATCACCAGCGTAATTTTCTCCAAAAAGGCTGCCTTGCGCCGAAACGGAATCTGCCCCGCTACCTGCACCTGACCTGAAGAAGGATGAATCAATCCAGTCAGCATCTTGAGGGTGGTGGTTTTGCCGGCCCCATTTGGGCCCAAGAAACCAACCACTTCCCCCGGCTCAATTAGAAAGGACACCTCCTGCACGGCTGGAATCAGGCGGTATTTGCGATTCAGAAAATGATTGAGGGTGCCCTGAAAGCCAGGTTGTTTGTCGGCAACCGGATAGACTTTAGACAGGCGATCGGCAAGGATAATTGACATACTTCCAGTCTAAATCGGGCCCAACCTAAATCTTTACTCCGAGCGGACGATCTCGGAAAGCTGTAGCTATTGTTTGATTGATTCAGAAAAATCATCAATTAGGACAGGTGAGGTTTGGGAACCTGAGTTTTGCTAGTTTTAATTTGCTCTAAGACCCGTCGCAAAACGCCGTTGACAAATCGATGTCCGTCTTCTGAGCTGTACCGTTTGGCTAGCTCGACCGCTTCATTAATCGCAATCCGCGCCGGAAGATCTAAGTAAAGAATTTCAGTCACGGCAATTCGCAGAATGTTGCGATCGACTTGGGCCAGCCGATTAACCTGCCAATCAACCAGGGATTGACTTAAAAGCTGCTCGATTTCAGTCTGATGATCATGGAGAGTGCTCAAGAGCTGAATCGAGTAATCTCGGACATCTTGCTGGTTCGAGAGTTGGATAAACTCTGGCAGGTCGATCGCCATTCCCAACCGATTGAGAGCCGTTTGAGTTAGCTCGATCGCTTCTGTCACCATTGCCCTCGCGCTTTGGACATCGCTGGCGCGAGTCTCACTCGATAATAGGCGATCGCTGCTGCGCTGAAGCTCTGTGGCGGCGGTTTCTAGCGCGTCTTGAACTTCGCCGCTCAGGGTGCGGACGGCGGCAATCACGACATTTTGAATCTCTTGGGTAGCTAGGCGCTCTGGCTTGTGGGGCAACTGATTGATACTGAGCAGAGCCAGTTCACGGGCAATACGGCGAGCTTGCATAGGGTGTAGCTAGACCTCTAGCTCTTCTTGACGTTCAGGACGGCTGAGGGCAGGCAGCGGTTCTAATTCCAGCGGGCGATCGCTCAATTGATTGCTAGAACCTAAAACCGACCAGTTGGGACTGACAATTCCGCCCGAAATAATTAGCTTAAAGGCATCTTCAATTGACATATCGAGGGTGATCACATCTTGTTCCGGCACTACAGCATACCAGCCCGTGGTTGGGTTAGGCGAAGTCGGAATAAACAGACTCAGCATTTCACCCGACAAAAACGGAGCCATTTGGGCCCCCAAAGTCCCAGTCACAAACCCCAAAGCCCAGATTCCCCGGCGGGGATACTCAACTAGCACGACTCGGCTAAACCGCTCTCTAGAGTCTTGCAATATAGTCTCTAGCAACTGCTTGAGGGTTTTATAGACGGGCCCGGCGAGGGGAATTGAATTGAGAACTGTTTCGCCTGTCTCTAACAGCCAGCGCCCGACAATGTTTCGGGCCATTAAGCCAATTAAGATCAGGCTGAGCAGGGGGACGGATAAACCAACAAATAGGTTGAGTAAGTCGGTTAAGACCGGGTGCAGATCATTAAAAGGATTAAGCTGCTTGGGAATTTGGGTCAGAAAGCTGATCACCCAATGAGCAATGGTTACCGTCAGCCAAATCGTTGTGGCTAGCGGAATGACAACCAGTAATCCGGCAATCAGGTCGTTTTTAACCGCCTGCTTAAAACGCTGAAGCACAGTTGAGGCCATCGCTTGGAGGTAACCTCCGCTCTTTTAAACCTGACTCTCAATCGCTGGGTATAACTTAGAACCGATGCCCAACTGTATGAAGAATCGTTAATTTCCTCTTCAGCTTAACGACTCCTGTCCGGTCTTGGCAAACCTTCGACTAGCGCGATTCTCGCAAGCCACTCCAGCCAATCGTAATAAAGCCGATCGCCAGTAAAAAGCTGCGGAGACCCCCGCGGAGGCGTGAGGTCATTGCATCGCGCTGAGTTTGGGCGATCGTCTGGTTCTGGGTTTTGCGGACTTGGTCTCTGGCTTGTCCGGCCTGTTTGTCGAGGGCTTTCGGGTCTTGCTGCAACTGCTGGAGAATCGCCTGCTGCTGCGGTGGCACCTGACCGCTTTTGAGAATGTCTGCCAGTCGCCCACTGTCAGCGATCGCCTTTAACTGCTGCTGCTCTTGCTCAATCCGCGCTTCCGCTTGAGCCGCCTGCTGATTAATTTGCTCATTGGCTTGCTCAGCCAGTTGCCCCGTGACGCTAAACTGCATCGGTATGACTAAAAGAAACAGCAGTCCGAGCAAGCTCGACAACACAAATGCCCAAAAGCGCCAGTCTTTCCAGGGAGGATTTTGCCCAGGCGGAGCTACGCTACCGTCTGCTGCATTGTGAATCCAAAAGCCAGCATAAAGCAGAGCAAACCCGATCAACGGTGTAACGCCGCGATCAATCAACTGATTGATCAAATTGAGTTGCCACTGTAAGTTGTCAAACTGAGGCGCTGTCATCAGCACGCCCAAATCGACAAAGAAGCTCAGAATCAGCAGTATGCCGACTAATTTCAGTACTTGAGCAGCGACAGGAGCCGGCGGTTTAAGATCAATATCCTTCATGAAAATGAATCAAACCCTGAGCAACCAGGGTGTCGTGAGGAGGTTTAACAAGTCCAACTTACTGGATTTGGGGGCGCAACGGCGTAATTAGTTAATTTTTAGCAGCCGATTTGGAGGTTGTTTAGCCTCACCAATTTAACCACGCCTAGCTTTCTGCAAAGGATATGAGAACCGCATGGCCATCATTTTGCCTGTTTAATCAACTGCGACAGCCAAAGCCGTCGCAGCAGGTGTAATGATTTTTTAAGCTCGATCGGAGAGCAGAATCACTGAAATCTCAGATCTTGTTACGATCGTCATCCGACCTCATTCGTCACAACAGACGATGATGCAAGCCGCTCTGTTCAGGAAAGCGCCTTGCATGATCACTTTAGAATCGCGATCGCTGGCTAAAAACCAAATTTATGAGTTACTACATTTCTCCTCGCTTTCTGGACAAACTTTCGGTTCATATCACCAAAAACTACTTAGAGATGCCGGGAGTCAAAGCGCCCTTGATTCTGGGCGTTCATGGACGCAAAGGGGAAGGCAAGTCTTTTATGTGCGAGCTGGTCTATCAGCAAATGGGCGTGCAAGTTGTCCACATGTCAGCCGGAGAGCTGGAAAGCCCAGATGCCGGAGACTCCGCCCGCTTGGTGCGGCTGCGCTACCGAGAGGCAGCCGAAATGGTCAAGGTGCGGGGCAGAATGGCGGTGCTGATGATCAACGATATTGATGCGGGGGCGGGGCGGATGGATGCCTATACCCAATACACCGTCAATACTCAGTTGGTAAATGGGACGTTGATGAACATTGCCGACAACCCGACCAATGTTCAACTGCCGGGCAGCTATGAACTGGAGCCGATTCAGCGGATTCCAATTATTGTGACCGGGAATGATTTTTCGACTCTCTATGCACCGCTGATCCGAGATGGGCGAATGGACAAATTTTACTGGGAGCCGGATCGGGACGATCGGATTGGGATTATCGGCAGCATTTTTGGGCTGGATCAGATTGCCCAGGCAGATATTGTCAAATTGGTGGATGCGTTTCCTGAGCAGGCGATCGACTTTTTTAGCGCCCTGCGATCGCGGCTCTATGATCAGCAAGTTCGTCAGTTGATTGAAGCCGTCGGAATTGGTCGAATTTCAATGCGGGTGGTCAACAGCACTGAGCCACCCCCGGAGTTTCGCAAACCGGATTTCAGCCTGCCGCACTTGCTAGAGCACGGTCAGCAAATGGTGCAAGAACAGCAGCGAGTCCGAGAAATGCGCTTAGCGGAAGAATATAACCAGAGCTGGACAAGGAATCGCGCGCTCGGAGAAATTGCTCGGACTCCGCTTACTTCAGAATCTCCCCTTGAACTACCAAAGGCTCCAGAGGTTAGCCTCAATGGTCAGCAGAGTCCTCAGTCTGAGGTTCAGATCAGGGAAGCTCAGCCAGAATTGGCTGATCCAGCCGTTACCCATTTGATTGACCAGAGCGATCGGATCGGGCTGGAATATGCCGATCAGCGACATTTTCGGATTAACTCCTGGCAGAGTTATGCCACGGTTGATCCTCAGCAGGCGATCGCCGCTTTAGAGTCTTGTCTGCGCGATCATCCCCAAGCCTACGTCCGCTTAGTCGGCATTTCCAATCGCCGCCGCCTAGTTGAAAAGATGATCCAGCGTCCCGATAAAAACTAATCTATTCAAGCATCAGATTATCAGCTAGAATTCTGAAGCATTAAAAACCCAGAGAGCTATATAAATTTAGAGCTTTGAAACAAATGAAACACTTTCAGGCCAAGAGTGTGTCTAATCTCCTCGGATCTACCCTGATCGGCTTAGCTGTCTCTGGCGTGATTTTTGCACCTGAGGCGAAGGCTATCTCAATTGTGAATTGGCAAAATCAAGCTCTAGATTCAGTCCCGACTTCGATTACTGAAAACGGGATAACCAGTACTTTTTCGTATACTGGTGCCTTTACCGTTACCACGCCCCGAGTTGACGATTCTCACTCTGACTCCCTGGTCGCTGGAGTTCCTGCTCGGGCGTTGCGACTCACTCAGTTAGGACCTAGCATTGGCAGTTTCACCACCACTACAGTAAATTTCAGCATTGCCCTAGATGTCTTGACATTGGAAATTTTTGATGTCGATGCTAGAAGACGTCCATTTTTTACGAGTGGTGATGGTTTTACAGATGTCGTGAATCTGCAAGGTTTTGATGACAGGAGTGGCACTGTCATTTCTGTAACCCCGACCCTGACGCTTAAGGGGACAAATCCAGGCACTCGGCCCACTGTAGCGGGCACCACCGCAACGGGTCAGCTCCGGATTTTTGACAATCCCATTGATTCTGGCGGTGGTACGAACCCTCCTGGTGACGACACTAATGATGCGACTGAAGCTACGGTCATCTATAGCTTTTCAGCTCCAGTCACCAGCCTGACCTTCACTTACCGGGTTGGCGATCCAGGCTTGCCTTTAGCCCAACAAACTGTTGCCTTGGGCAATATCCGAGCTACTCCTGTGCCTTTTCCTTCGTCGCCCCTTGGCTTGTTGTTTTTGGGGGCTGTAGCAGCTTACAAGAAATTCAGATTATCTCAGAAGTAAAGTTGCCGACTCGCCGCGATCGCTTTGTTCAACGACGGGCCGGTAGTTCTTGGGGTTGAAGCTGCACTTGCAAAGACTTACCCTGGCGCTGAACCTCTAGGGTAAGGCTCTGGCCAAGGGGAGTCGCTTCGACTTGTTCTTGAACTTGCTGGGCGCTAGGGGCATCTTGACCGTTGATCTTGGCGATCCAATCAGCAATTTTTAAGCCAGCTCGCTGAGCGGGTGATCCGGGCAGCACTTCTAGAATCAGCGATTGCTACCTAGAAGTTGCTTGGATAACTTGGCAGACATGCTCCTTCCGTCCATTGCATTTGGCTGGTCAGACAGCCGCATCTACAGCGATTCAACTTTTGTATCTTGGTTGTGAATAGCTTCAGCATTTATGGAGGTGTTGGTTTTGACCCTCCACTTCTCTGACATAGTTGTTGCGTGGTTACTCATCTCTTTAAGTTTTGCTTCGCCATCTTGAGCTATTTTAAGGATTTCGGTCAGCTCTATTTCATTCACGGCTATCTCTCCAAGCGACTTTTAATGGTATTGACAACTATTTTAGCTTCGATAATTCGACCAAGCTGCTCCGACAAATCCTCACCAAATTCTCGGATATCTTCTTCAGAGATATTTTCATTGGTCGCAAGATATTGAATTGCCTCCTGAGTGAGCCTCCGGGTATTTTGTGCAAAAAGAGCATAATTGTTCAAGGTAGAATATAGCTGCATCAAAATAATATTTTCTGGGAATAAGTTTATTCTTTCTCTAACGATTCTGATCGATTGGATTAAAACGCTGTTCAACTCATTCAGCTCGATGCCGATTTGCTGAACCAAATCAGTAAAGTTAGAAGGTAGCGCCATACACGAAGCTCGGTATCCCAGATTGAATTACAGCATCTATAATTTATTCTCACCAACTCATATTACGGTGCCCTGGCAATGCCTGGCATGGTGTATTTTGGCTGCTCACTGATTCACCCGTTAACTGCGTTACAGCAGCGAGATAAAACTACGCTCAGCGGCGAGTTGGCAATTCTTGGGGTTGAAGCTGCACTTGCAAAGACTTACCCTGGCGCTGAACCTCTAGGGTTAGGCTCTGGCCGAGGGGAGTCGCTTCGACTTGTTCTTGAACTTGCTGGGCGCTAGGGGCATCTTGACCGTTGATTTTGGCGATCCAATCAGCAATTTTTAAGCCAGCTCGCTGAGCGGGAGATCCGGGCAGCACTTCTAGAATCAGCACCCCCTTGTCTTGCTGCACCGTTAAACCTGTGTCTGGGCTGTTGAGGCGATCGCGTAGTTCTGGGCTGAGGTCAACCATCCGAATCCCCAAATAGAGGTGCTGGGCCCGCCCGGTGCTAATGAGCTGTTTAGCGATTCGATCAGCCGTTGCAATTGGAATCGCAAACCCCAGCCCTTGGGCTTCCTGGATAATTGCTGTATTGACCCCAATCACTTCCCCCTGCTGGTTGAGCAAGGGCCCACCGGAATTACCAGGGTTAATTGCCGCATCGGTTTGAATAAAGCTAACCCGCTTATCCTCTGCCCCCACTTGAGCGCTAGAGCGCCCGGTGGCGCTGACGATCCCTGCCGTGACCGTGTTGCTTAGCCCCAGCGGATTGCCGATCGCGATCGCCCATTGCCCAATCACTAAGTTGCTGGAGTTGCCTAATTTAACCGTCGGCAGCCCGGTGGCGGCAATTTTAACCACAGCAATATCGGTGACGGGGTCAATCCCGATCACCTCACCCTGAAAGCGTCGCCCATCTTTGAGCTGAACGCTCACTTGGTCGGCTTGACTGACGACGTGGGCATTCGTGAGAATCCGGCCGTCTGAACTGAGGATGAATCCTGAGCCAGAGCCGCGCTCTCGCCGTTCTGGCGCTCGCCCTAAGATCCGATTTAAGTCGGAAGACCGACTAGGCTTAATCCGAGTCGCATCAATGCTGACAACGGCAGGGCCAACTTTTTCAACCACGCCGGCAATAAAGTTTGAGGAACTGTCATCTGGACTACTAGGCTGTAGCTCAAGCAGCGGCGAGGGTGAATTTAGCGGCAGCGTGAGGGGACTTTGATTCATGTCAAGACAGGCTGTGTTGCTTCCCGCCAAAAGTAAAGCAACAAACAGGGAATAGTTGAGGGGTTTCCGCATTTCAGAATGAAGATTGAGCATAGCTTTAGCCTACCAAAACTACACTCCAGGATTCGATCGCCTCAGTTCAAGCCACAATTTTGCCTGAGAGCCTGATCCAGCAGAGTTTGATACTCGCTATCAGCGATCGCACAAGCCCCAAATCGCTCTAAATGGGGATTATTAATCTGGACATCAAACAGGCTAAACTGCCGCGATCGCAAGTATTCTACCAGCTTCACCAAGGCGACTTTAGACGCTTCTGGCACATGGTAAAACATGGATTCGCCAATAAATAGACCCGCGATCGCAATCCCTAAAACTCCGCCTGCTAACTGATCGCCTTGCCAAGTTTCAAAACTGTGGGCCCAGCCTGCCTGGTGGAGCGCCAGATAAATTTGCTGTAAATCATTAGAAATCCAGGTGCTGTCGCGGTTGGCACAGCCTTTAACCACGCCGCTAAAGTCTTGATTGATCGCCACCCGAAACCGATCTTGATTGAGAACCCGTTGCAGCGATCGCGGATAATGAAAGCGCTGATCCAAAGGCATAATCGTGCGCTCCCGGCTGCTGTACCAGTCCAACTGTCCTTGATCTGTGTCCGCCATCAAAAAGTAGCCCTGAGCATAGCCAGCAATAATTGCATTCACATCCCATTGCATCGTTGGCTACAGTGTTTCTCAGGTGTTCATAACTCAGAAATTATCACCGTCGAGGACGAACTGCAACGGGGTGGCAATCAAATGCTGCGGCTGGGTTGAATTTCTGCTCAGGCGGTAGGATGACAATAATAGGTTTCGAGGCTGAAAGGATGACACTAAGCGTACTCAAGTTTTCTTCCGAGGACTGCGGTCTTTGCCACAAGATGGCCTTTTATGATCAGAAGGTGGCTGAAGAATTAGGACTAGAGTTTATTGATATCAAAATGCAGGATACTGCCACCTACCGCAAATATCGCCAAATTTTGCTAAAGCAATATCCCGGCAAGTCAGAAATGGGCTGGCCAACCTACTTAGTTTGCGAAGCTCCTGATCAGCCGGAGTTCAAAATTGTTGGAGAAGTCAAAGGCGGACACCCGAAGGGAGAATTTCGCGCTCGCTTGCAGGCGATTCTGGGTTAGGGTCGAAAACTTGCTCTTTAGCGCCTGCCGCTTAAATTAATCAAAATTATTTCCTAGAAGCTTTGCCTCGCAAAGCTTCTAGGAAATAATTTTCTTGAACTGATTCAAATTAAGGAGCTGGGGTCAAATCCTGCGCTTCAGATTCAGCCGGCAGAGACTTGAGGGCTTCAGCCGGAATCGGGATTGAGAAGGCTGCGGCTGCCAAGTGATCGATTTCAGTCGTCGCATTTATAGGCTGTTGAGCCTTGGCCAAGCGCTGAGCGCCAACTTTTTTAGCTGCGACTAGACCCGCGATCGCCGCCACACTTCCCGCAATTAGCCCTGCCTTAGTCAGGTTAATCGGTTGAGTGGGGGTTTCAGTCGGAGTGCTACCCGTCCCTTTCAGCACACCGTTTACCTTGTCGCCAAATGGGCAGGCAAAAACAGAGCCGGTCAGACCGAAGCCAATCAGGGCTGCCCCCGTCAGAGTAGCTGCCGTCATTAAAACTGAGTTTGAGCGATTCGATTGCATCATAACCTCCAGTGAGAATTGCTGAGAATCAGAAGATACCGCGCAGAGACCAGGGAAGAAATTCGTAACTTAATTTCCCATTCTAGAAACCAAATTCAGAAATGCCACCTATTCTTGAATTGCAATTTTCAATCTTGGCAGCGAGGTTTATCTATGACTTAGCCAATTAATGGGTTGGGAGGGGAGTCGCGATCGCCGTTCAAAGCCCTAAATGTTTAGCGAGTAAGATAGAGCCAGCCCTATAAACTGTGATTGATCCGTGGGATAAACTTTTGCTAATGGATCTTTTGGCGGCAGGTTCAAACCACTGCCAACATCCAAATTTAACCAGGAACTTCTACAAATGCCGATCGCAAATCAATTAGCACCCGCTTGGCAAGAGGCGGCGATCGCCAGTGTGATCAGTCTCGCTAAAGCCCCTGATGGCGACTTTGGCGTCATCAACAAACTTGCAGATGTGATGGCTGAGCCAAACAGTTTGCAAGCCATGTTTGATTATCTGTCAAGTTTGCCAGAAGGCAAACTGGCTTTTCTAGAGCGCCCACGCGTTGGAACAGTGGATTTGCCAACGCTTGCTCAGTTGCCTGCCGATAGTTTTGGTTATGCCTATGCTCAGCACATGCTGGCCAATCATCTCAACCCAATTTCGGCTGGCCCGGTTGAAACCGACTTGCAGTATTTAGGGGCACATATTACTGAAACTCACGACATTTGGCATGTGATCACTGGCTGCAACACCAATATTCTGGGCGAAATTCAGCTTGAGGCTTTCTATGTTGCCCAGCTACAGTCCACTCGCTTTTGGTTAGCTCTCTTGACTAAGAATTTACTTAAGGCTGTCGTTTACGACATTGAAGCGTCCTCCCAATATATGAAGGCGATCTGCCAGGGATGGCAACTTGGCAAGCAGGCCAAGCCGCTGTTTGGAATGCCGTGGCAGCAGCTCTGGTCAGAGCCTTTGCAGACAATCCGAGCCAACCTCAACCTTTAAAAACTCAATATTCCAGACAGTTCTTATAAGGGTCTTACAAGCCTTTCAAGGCTTATACTTCAAGGATTGACTTAATTTTCTCAAAGTTAGCTCTGCCCTTGACTTGAGAAAAAATATCCCGTCCACGGTCTAATCAGAGTTTAAGCCTCAAAACAGTGTTCGAGCTGGTTCCAATTCTAGAAATAACCCATTTACAGAAACCAGTGAATGCCATTGAAGATGTAATACAGTCCTGCTAAAATCAGTACCGCACTTCCTAGGCGCATGATCCGATCAGATTGTTTGAGCAGGACGCGGTCTTTGCTTCACCAACCCGGTGTATAGGCTAGCCAGAAAGATAATCGCGGTATAGCCCAAACCATAACTCACCAGGGTGACGACACTGACCAATTGGGAACCTGTAGCAGCAGCAATAATCGCAAATAGGATGGGGCTGGCACAGGGGGAACTGACCAAGGCAAAGGTTAGCCCCACACCGTAGGGGCCAGGAATCGGCACTGTATTAATCTGAGGTAGAGGGAAATGAATTAACCCAGCAAAGCTCAAGCCCATCAGGAGGATAATGGTGCCGACACCGAGGTTGAAATAGCCGCGATAGTCCACATACACCGCTGAAGCTAGGGCGGAAAATAACCCAAATACACTGAAAATCGTCACTACACCGAGGACAAACTGAGCGGCTTTAACAAAGGCAGTGCGTCGAGAGGGAATGTTGAGCGTGCCAATGTAGCTTAGGTTTACAGGTAGCAGGGAAAGAATGCAGGGAGAAATACTGGAAAGCAAGCCCCCCATAAACGCCAGAGGGATTAGCAGCAGGGGATTAGCGGTATTCTGTTGTTCAAACCAATGCTGGTAGGGTTCTTGAATGCGGGCAACAATAGACCTCTTGCAAAAGTCAGCTTACTGCCTCTGGTAATTGCTCAGTGAGAGCAAGCTCATAGTTGTACAGCCCTGCAATCAAATTGAAGCGCAGTCCAAAACGCTTTCTGCGATTGCGATAGC
>JAESGG010000025.1_pt1 | contig 89531 bp, 86 predicted proteins | sample 9266231 | NCBI WGS metagenome assembly JAESGG01 (sample SAMN14515337, study PRJNA621664) | algae metagenome | isolation source: Aphanocapsa sp. GSE-SYN-MK-11-07L and co-occurring heterotrophs from wet... | place: USA: Grand Staircase Escalante National Monument, Utah | collected 2006-04-16 | reverse complement strand
TTTTTGCCTGGTGGCAATAGCGCTGTGGAACCACCTGACTCCATTCCGAACTCAGAAGTGAAACGCAGCCGCGACGATGGTAGTGTGGCAGATGCCATGCGAGAGTAGTTCACCGCCAGGCTCCCAAATACAGAACCCCGCTCATTTGAGCGGGTTTTTTTATTTGCGTTGCCACAGGCGGTCGGCAGGGTGAAACAGGAAAAACGTGACGCAAACTGCTTTGCGTCACGCCTGTTTCACGCCTTGAGCTCTGCGAAAGGCCGGACAAGACGCCCTGCTGTCGCCTGACCGCCCGCAATAAAGTAGTTCAACGCCCCCAAATTCAGAACAAATCCGCTTTTAAACTAACCAACTATTGCCCCACTATTTGCCAGCCACAACGCTTTTATGCAAAAGTATTCAAATTCAAGCAAATACAAAATCCTAAGGCCAATCCATGCCAAGTCCACTACGCAATTACAGCAATAACGTATTTATCGCATTAAGTCGGTTACTGAACGCGATATTAGGAGGTAATCCCAGCCTGACTTTAAGCGCACGCGCCGGTTTGCATTACAGGAAAGGGCAGTGGAGGCAACGACGGAGGTTAATCAATATGCTTTTTTGGTTGCAGGATGATCATTGTGAATTGGCAATACGATGGGATACGGACAAAAACCAGCACGCGATAAAAGCTGTGGCAGAAGACAAGGCTGTAAAAACAGAGCCTTCGTGACATCTAACGACATCACAAAGGCGTCAGGAGGGATTTAATTCAATGCAGGTTTCATTTCCACAACCACTTCATTGTTGTGGAATAACTGTAATTTATCACCGTTTAATTCGATACGATCAGCCATTTGTAAGTGCTGAGTAAAATTCGATTCGTAGTAGTTACTCTGCGCGCAATACTTTTTTGTACTGACCAAAGGATTCACTTTCAACAAGTTAGAGCTTTGGCTGTAGCTGGCATTAAATACGTTACAACCTGAGAATCCGTACAATTTAGCATTGTCGTTAAACAGCATACGTAAATTGTATTGTTGTGGCACCTGAATAAACTTTACACGCTCTACCCGCCAGACAATACCTTGTACCTTGGCAACATTCAGTGTGTCAGGGCAGGTGGCGCCAGGCCAAAACTGTTCAAACTTCTCAACAAACAGCATCTTGTCTTCTTTTGGGCTCTGGCGTGCGATCATGGTTGCGATCACAGGCTTACCATTCAGGTTTTTGTCAGTCTGATAATTTCTCAGCATCGGAATATGATGTTGAGTCATGGCGATCGTTGATTTTTCACCGTTGGTACATGAGGTGAAAACAGCATTATTATCAATAACCTGATACATACCTAACATCTGCATGCTGGTATCCAGTTTCACAAAGTTGTTTGAGCGAACTAACTCATAGTTGTCTTTGGAGACCACAGGCTTACCTGCTTCATCCAACAGCACCACTTTGTTGTTGCTGACAAACTGAAATGAAGGAATTTTAGTTTGCTGAGACATCAGATGGATCACCCGACCTTCCAGCAGCCAGGTTCCTTTCACCAGATTCACTTCATGCTTGTCGATAAACTCCTGACGGGCTTCAAACTTGCCGTCCTGAAATAAATTGACATGATATTTCACACCAGGACAACCTTCGCAAGGTAAAGTACCGATGAAACTCATATCACGATCAATAAAAATATGACCAAAATCAGTCGCCTGAGCCTGAGCCACATTATCATTCAGCACTTCGTTTTCAACCAGTTCTGGTTCTGCTGCTACCACAGGCTCACTAACTTCGGTGATTGGTGCCGGCGCTTGCTCTGGAAGCTGGCTACAACCAGCCAAAGCCACCACTAAAGCGCTTAAAATAAAACTCTGCTTCATATTCATCTGGATCCGGAGAAAATTGGCGCCATTATAAAGCAACTGTACGGACAGTCGAATGGTATTGCTGATTAAAAATTGTCATATTTTATTATTTGCCTGATGCTGCAGCCATTGCAGAACTAATTTTGCGCTTTCGTTGGGATTTTCCTGCATAAAACAATGACCGCCTGCGACTTTATGCAACTGCACCGCTTGATTTAACGTGCGCCATTTTTCTGCCGAAGCACTGACAAAAGGGTAGGTCTTGTTGCCATAGAGCAGAAAAGTTGGACTACAGGGCTGTTGCAGCTGTTTCCATAACTGTGTTGGATAGGATGCAAATATTTCGGCTTCCCGCTCCGCCTTGCATTTTAATACCAAACCTTCGTTAGTGTGATGTAACGCATGATCGATGTAACTGGCCAACGCATCATCATGCCAGTTTTTAAACATTCCTCTGTGGTGTAAGTAAGTGTATGCAGATCCTCTGTCTGGCCAATGTTGACGCCGGTTTAATGCCTTTTTTGCCATGGGATTTTTTTTATACAAGCCCAGCCAATCCAAAGCATGCATCATCGTCAGCATCCCTGGAGTAAACAAAACCGGATCAAGTAATACAACGGCATCAAAAGGACTGGTGGTTTTGCTGTTGATTAGGGCTGTTAGCACTGCGCCGAAGCTGTGGCCCACGGCATAACAGGGGACATCACCAAATATGCTTTTGTGCGCCAGCCAGGCATCAAGGGCTAAATCGGCACTTTGATTCCAGCCTATGAAAGTGCCGCCATGATCGCTGTCACCATGACCCTGAGCGTCAGACAAAAACAAATCAAAGTAAGGAAGTAGCACAGTTAAAAAAGGCTGGTACATTCGACTGCAATAACCATTGCCATGCAAAATGTGTAGTACAGCTTTACCACTGGGAGGGGTATAAAAACCACGCAGTGTAAATTCGTGTGTTGTTGCATAACTCCAGGGAATTAAGTCCATCATTTGTCTTTAGTGTACAAGCTTGGTTGTACTTTGCCATGGTCATACCAGATCTGCAAATACAAAAGCCCGGCTTTAAACCGGGCTTTTGAGTATATCTGCGTCTATCAGAAGCTATAGTTCAAACGTACGTAGTAGAAACCGCCGTTGATGCCCATAACTGCAGTCGTTGGATATTTAGATCCCGCGATGCCTTGCCATTTATGTTCATCCGGGTATTCGTCAAATACGTTTTGAGCGCCTACGCTGATTTCATAGCTGTCGTTAATGCTATAACTGACTTCCACGTCAGTGGTAATAGCTGAACCTACTTCAATAGGAATACCCTCTTCTGATTCCAGTAAAATACCGTTATCTAAGTGGTCTTCATAAAAGGCACCGAAGTGATTAAACCGAATATAACCTTTCCAATCGCCATAGTTTTGGTTCACTGTGAAACTACCACGGACCCGCGGTAAACCTCTTTCCAATTGCTCTTTTTTGGCATCGCTGATATTAGTTTTTAGCACACCATCGATCAGATACTCGCTGATGCGATCCACATTAGTGTCAGTCCAGTTATAAGCAAAGGCTAAGGTAGTGCGACCATCCCACAGATCAAATCCGTAGTTAGCTACTAAATCTAAACCTTGAGTTGTTGTATCAAAGTCGTTAGTGAAATATTTAACGCTACTAAAGCTACTCGCATCTTTGACGCCTAAAGCCAACAATGCTGCGATATCTCTTTCGGTTAAATTTAAACCAGATGTCTGGCTGATCCGGTCTTCCACTTTGATATGAAAATAATCCAAAGTGACATACCAGTCGTTCACTTCAAGTACTGTACCGACAGAGAAGTTTTTCGACTCTTCTGGTGTTAACGGCTTACCACCTTTTTGCAGCGAAATAGGGTGATCAGGCGGTAAAGTCGCCGTATCAACCAAACCCGCAGGACTGAATGATGTTGTTACGTTACGTACATGACTTTGACCTACAGTCGGAGCGCGAAAGCCTGTACTGGCTGCGGCTCGAAATGCGACTTCGTCGGTTGCCTGATAACGCGCGGTTATTTTGCCATTGGTGGTATTACCAAAGTCTTCAAAGTCTTCAAAACGTAATGCAAAGTCCATACGGAAGTTGTCACTGAATTCAGCGCCTAACTCAGTATAAGCTGCATAGCTGTAGCGGTTAAAAGAGCCAGCATCTTCCGGCTTGAAGCCAGGGAAACCGTTTGAACCTATACCAAAGCCTTGTGAGGCTAGTGGGCCTACTTCAAAAGAGGCTGCATCACCTGCATAAATTTCAAAGGTTTCGTCACGGTATTCCAAACCGCCGGCCACATTTAATGGATAAGGCAGGGCATCAACTTCAAAGGGTTTATTGAAATCTAAGTTAGTTGCCTTCTCCAGTTGCACATATTTACCCGGGCTAAAAGCCGAAGGCGTGTCTGGGCCTAAAGAAGGGTTCAGAGTGTTTTTGATATAAAACTCTACTTCGCTGCGCCCAATGGACATACTGGCATCAAAAGCCCAGCCTGAATCCAGTAAACCTTTTACACCTGAGGCTATAGCTGTATCCGTAACTACACCCCCAAATTTAGGTGTAAAACCACCTGGCAACGTACCGTAGTAGGTAAAACAATGATCTGGGAGTGCATCAACATCAGCTTGTATGTCTGCGTGGTTACGGATGTTGTTACCTGTCATTGCAGCAATACTTGGGCAATCGCCTAAGCTTTCATCCAGATTGCCAATCAACAGGCTTTTACCGTCATCATTAGAATAAACACCGCTGCGCTTTGTTGGATGGCGATAATAAAAACCACCTTCTACATCACGCTCTGCCCAGTTGGTGAATAAATAAAATTCACGGTCTTTCGCTACTTCTAAACCAATATTGGCAAATAATTTAGCATCACGTTTAAATTCAGGTGAACCCCATACCTGGGCTGGATTTTCGATAAAAGGGTTACCTGCGGCAGCAGAGGCTGCAGCATCATCACGTTGGACTGAACGGCTGGTTGGATCGGCCTGTTTAAACTCACCGCTTATATTCGCGAAACCATTATCGGTAAAAGGCAAGCCTATATTGCCGGAAATCTGGCGTAAATCGCCGTCGCCTTCATAAAACTGCCCCGTTTTTACTTCAAAGGAACCGCCTTCAGCGGCGTCTTTTAAACGGAAGTTAATCACACCAGCAATTGCATCTGAACCATATTGTGCTGCAGCACCATCTCGCAACACTTCAACTTGTTTTAACGCAATGGAAGGGATCACCGAAATATCAGGCCCTTGTGAGCCGTCAGAAATACCTCCACCTAAAAAGGTAATAACTGCAGCACGATGACGTCTTTTTCCGTTGACCAATATCAGAGTGCTGTCAGGTGGCAGACCACGTAAGTTAGCTGGACGGATCAGAGTTGATGCATCGTTAATAGGTTGAGCACTGACATTAAATGAAGGTACAGCTGCGGTCATCAAACTGACCATATCGCTGGTGCCTGTTTTGGAAAACTCTTCGCCACCAATGACGTCAACTGGAACTGCTGAATCGCCGACTGAGCGTGGCGCGCCACGGGCACCTATAACAACAATTTTTTCAACCGCAGCATCTTCAGCTTTTTTCTCTGCGGCTGCGTCTGGTGCTTCTTGTGCTAATAACGAAGTGCTGATTAATAAACTGCCGCATAAAGCAATTTTTATGGCGGCAGCAACTGGATGGTAGTGGATTGATTCTTTCTTCATGGGGTTGCCTTCTCATCTGGATTTTTGTTTTGGCTCATTTTTATCTACGAGCTCTGCAACGACCATATTTGAAAAGATTAACTTTGTCTATCGCGATTTTTTGTTGATTCAGCGCTCTTTTTTGGTGATTTATCGCACCATTCTGGTGCTGCTGCTGTGTCGTGTGGCGTTTGGAAGGAAAAATAAATAAAAAAATTGAACGTAAATAACAGAAAAATGTCCGATCTGGCTTGCTGTTTTACTCAAAGTCGATTCAGATAGCAGGGTTCATTTAATCAAGGATTTCTAGTAGTGAAAAAACTTCTGACTCCGGCAGGCTTGGCAACTGTATTACTCTCTGCAACAGCTCAGGCTAACGTCAATTTACCTTTAGAGCGCTTGTTTTCAGAGCCTGCATTAAGCGGCACCGCGCCACGTTCTTTAAGCTTTTCTCCTGATGGCAGTCGTGTCACTTACCTTAAAGGGAAAGACACAGACGCGAACAGACTGGATCTGTGGCAATACCAGATAAAAACAGACAAACACAGTATTTTAGTTGATTCAAATCAGCTGTTTAGCGGCCCTGAGTTGTTGTCGGATGAAGAAAAGGCCAGGCGGGAGCGTTTACGCTTATTTGCCAGTGGTATTGTCAGTTATAACTGGTCCAAAGATAGCAAAGCTTTGCTGTTTCCGTTGAATGGAGATTTGTTTTATTACGACTTAGCCAGTCAGAAAGCACGCAAGTTAACCAACACCGAAGCGTTTGAAACCGATGCACAAATATCGCCCAAAGGCCGGTACGTATCTTTTATTCGGGAACAAAATATTTTTGTATTGGATCTAAAATCAGGCAAAGAAACTCAGTTAACGACAGATGGTAAGGGGCTGATTAAAAATGGTATGGCTGAATTTGTTGCTCAGGAAGAGATGGGCAGAATGACTGGCTATTGGTGGGCTCCTGATGATAGCAAAATTGCCTTTAGTCAGATTGATGAATCTCCTGTCGCCGAAGCTGTACGCAATGAAATTTATGCCGATGAAATTAAACTTTTTAATCAGCGTTACCCATTTACCGGCACGGCCAATGTTAAGGTGAAGCTCGGTGTGGTTGCAGTACAGCAACCTGCGGTGCAATGGCTGGATTTAGGCAAAGAGCAAGATATATACCTGGCCAGGGTGAACTGGAGCAAATCTGCCTCTTTGCTGACCTATCAATGGCAAAGCCGTGATCAGCAGCAGCTCGAACTCCGTTCTGTGGAATTACCTTCCGGCAGCACCAAGGTACTGTTGAAAGAGCAGAGCCCCACCTGGCTTAATTTAAATGATGATCTGCATTTCTTAAAAGATAAACAGCATTTTGTCTGGGCATCAGAACGGGATGGTTATAAGCACCTGTATTTGTACAAACTTGATGGCACTTTGGTTCGTCAGTTGACCAAAGGCGACTGGATTGTTAATAAAATAGAAGCCATTAATGAAGAGCAGGGCATCATTTATTTCTCAGGACGCAAAGATACACCGCTCGAAAGTCATTTGTATTCGGTACCAGTGAAAGGAGGTGACAGCAAGAGGCTTACTCAGGCTGAGTTCTCGCATGCTGTAGTGATGGCAGAAACAGGCCAGAGTTTTATCGACAGTTACTCCAGTGTATTACAGCCAACTAAAGTGGAATTGAAGAGTGTCGAAGGCAAAGTGCTGACTGTGCTTGAGTCGAATGATGTGTCTGGTTCACATCCGCTGGCGCAGTACAAAGATAAACTGGTGAAGCCACGTTTTGGCACTTTAAAAGCCAAAGATGGCCAGACCCTCTATTACCGTGTGTTTGAACCCGCACAGCTTGAAAAGGGCAAAAAATATCCTGTTATCGTCGGTGTATACGGTGGCCCAGGAGCACAGCGTGTGACCAATAGTTGGAGCGCGAAAGACTTGTATTTCCAATACCTGGCACAAAACGGCTACGTGGTATTTCAGCTGGATAACAGAGGTTCTGAAAACCGCGGTAAGGCCTTTGAAGATCCAATCTACAAAAAGCTGGCGGTAGTAGAGCTTGACGATCAAATTACAGGTGTTGAGTATCTGCGCAGCTTGCCTTATGTCGATGCGGGTCGTATTGGCATTTATGGCCACAGCTACGGTGGCTATATGAGCATTATGGCGATGTTTAAAGCCGGTGATTATTTTAAAGCTGGTGTAGCCGGCGCTCCTGTCACCGACTGGGCTTTGTATGACACCCATTACACTGAGCGTTATCTGGGCCACCCTGCAAGCAATAAGGCGGGTTATGAACAGAGTTCGGTATTCCCTTATGTGAAGGATTATCAGGGTAACCTGATGATTTACCACGGCATGGCGGATGACAATGTGTTGTTTACCCATAGCACCAAGTTGTATTCAGAGTTACAGCAACAAGGTAAATTATTCGACAGCATGGATTACCCTGGCAGCAAACACTCCATGTTTGGTCAGCCAGTGCAAACCCATTTACATAAAACCATTACGGCGTTTTTTGAACGTCAATTAAAACAATAATTTGGGGGCGGGTATTTAACCCGCCTTTTATCACAATTCGTTGCCACTTAATCTGTTGGCCTGAAAAGCCAGCAGATTATCGCTGGTGACCTGACAAATCTGTTGCAGAGCTTCCTGGGTGAAAAAGGCCTGATGCCCTGTGATCAATACGTTAGGGAAGGTCAGCAATCGTTTAAAGACTTCATCGTCAATCAGTTGTCCGGATAAATCCTGAAAAAACAAATCCGCTTCCTGCTCGTATACATCCAGACCCAAATAACCAATCTTCCGGCTCTTCAGTGCCTTAATAACTGCTTTGGTGTCAATCAGGCCACCTCTGCTGGTGTTGATGAGCATCACCCCATCTTTCATCAACGCCAGACTGTTGTCGTTGATCAGGTGATGAGTTTGAGGAGTAAGCGGGCAGTGCAGGCTGATGATATCTGATTGAGCCCATAACTCTTCTAAAGCCACGTACTGAACTCCGGCTTTCACCAGCTCATCGTCGACTTTGATGTCGTAACAGAGCAACTGCATACCAAAGCCCAGCAAAATTTTGGCGGTCGCCACACCTATACGGCCTGTGCCAATCAGACCTGCAGTTTTGCCATGCAGGTTAAACCCCAACAAGCCATCCAGCGCAAAGTTGTCATCCCGTACTCTGTTGTAGGCTTTGTGCAATTTGCGGTTTAAGCAGAGGATCATTGCAACCGTATGTTCTGCGACTGCTTCAGGTGAATAGGCAGGTACTCTTGCAACCCGCAGCCCTAACTCTTTGGCTGCGGCTAAATCGACGTTATTAAAGCCAGCGCAGCGCAGCGCAATGATGCCAATACCCATGGCTTTGAGGTCCGCCAGCACGGGTTGTGATAAATCATCATTTACAAACGCACAAACAGCTTGATAACCCTGAGTTAGCTTCACACTGTGCTTATCCAGTGGCACATCAAAAAAGCTGAATTTGAGACTTGAGTCAGCCCATTGTGTGAAACTTTCCTGATCGTATTTTTTGGCGCTAAAGACTGCAATTTTCATTGTGGAGCTCCTTGCTCAGTATCTGAAACTCAGAGTAACGCAAAATGCTGCAGGTCTTGTTGTTTTTAATCAATAGATTGTTTTGAGCCTGGCATCAGCTGGCCAATACGTCTTCAATAGACTGATGCAGACTGGACGGCTTGGTCCGTGGCGCATAACGTTTCACCACATCCCCTTCGCGGTTGACCAAAAACTTCGTAAAGTTCCATTTAATAGCGCGGGTTTTCATTAAACCGCGAGCCTGATCTTTTAAGTACTCAAACAAAGGTTCTGAATCCAGACCATTGACCTGCACCTTGCCAAAAACCGGAAAGCTGACTCCATAATTCAACTGGCAGAACTGCTGTATCTCAGCATTCGAAGCGGGTTCCTGTGCGCCAAACTGATTACAAGGAAAAGCCAGTACCACAAAACCCTGATCCTTGTATTGCTGATACAAAGCTTCCAGCTCCTGATACTGTGAGGTAAAACCACACTGGCTGGCGGTATTGACGATCAGTACCACTTTATCCCTGTACTGGGCTAAATCTACATCCTGATCCTGACTATCTTTCACTTTAAAATGGTGAACCTTTGGCATAACTGTCCTTTTGTGCAACTCGTCTGATGCTTTTGCGTCAGAGGCCCTGATTCTAGTAAGCTTCTTGGCATTCAAGTCTGTCACAGAAATAAGTCAAAATTATGTCAAATTTATCACAACAAAAAGTTGCCTTTGTCGGTTTGGGTGTTATGGGTTTTCCTATGGCCGGTCATTTGCAACAAAAAGGCGAACAGGTTTGTGTCTTTAACAGAACGCAGCAGAAAGCTCAGGATTGGGTGGCTCAGTACGGTGGTGCTTATGCGTCAACTCCGGTAGAAGCAGCGTCTGGTGCCGATTTAGTGATGTTATGTGTGGGGAATGACGATGATGTGCGTTCTGTAGTCTATGGCGAGCAGGGCGTTTTAGCGGCTATGCAACCAGGCTCTTTATTAATAGACCACACCACAGCCTCTGCAGATTTGGCGCGTGAACTAGCGCTCGCCTGTAAGAAGAAAGGTATTGGCTTTTTAGATGCGCCCGTTTCAGGCGGACAAGCTGGCGCTGTGAATGGCTTGTTGACCATTATGCTGGGTGGGGAAGCCGATGATTTTGCTAAAGCAGAAGCGACATTAATGAAATACGCCCGCAGCGCACGTTTATTAGGGCCAGCAGGTTCTGGTCAATTGGCCAAAATGGTCAATCAGATTTGTATTGCCGGTGTAGTGCAGGGCCTGGCTGAGGCCATGCATTTTGCCCAGCAGGCCGGACTGGATGGTCAGGCCGTGTTGGACACCATCAGCAAAGGTGCTGCGCAATCCTGGCAAATGGAAAACCGCGGTTCCACTATGTTGCAAGGTAAATACGACTTTGGTTTTGCGGTCGACTGGATGCGTAAGGACTTAGCTATTACGCTAAACGAAGCCCGCCACAACGGTGCCACTTTGCCACTGACTGCTTTAGTCGACCAGTTTTATGCCCAGGTGCAGGCCATGGGTGGTGGGCGTTGGGATACGTCCAGTTTGCTGACCGTATTGCAGCGCAAAGTCTGAGTTTAAAACTAATCTTCTAAACTGGTGCTGGCCAACCCTAAAGTCAGTACCAGTAATAGCGGAATCTGCACCAGATGCAGCATAGGGTCTGGGCTTATCTGCAGCGCCAGTCCCACCACCATAGCCCAGACCAAAACCAATAAAGCCCATACAGTTGTGCGTTTTGACCATTGAAACATAACCACCTCCTGTTGTTGATAGTGCTACTTTACTCTGCAACTAAAGCGGTCTAAAGTGTCACTAATGACGCAATTGTGGCTGAAAGTGACAATATGAAACGCATTGGTATTTGGGTAGATCAAGACGTAGTGATGAGCAGTGTGACTGGGGTAATGGATTTTTTTACCTACTGCAATAAATACTGGCAACTGATACAGCAAAGTGATCAGTTGTTATTTGAAACTGTGTTAATGGGGCCTCGTCTTCAACTAAAGCAGGGGCCTTTTACGCTGCAGGTTGAACCTGTTGATGTTCATCAGATTGATATGCTTTTGATCCCTGGCTTTTACGCCTATAACTCAAAAGATTTGCAGCGAGTCAGTCAGGAATTACTGCCTTACAAGGCCGAGTTACAGCAGATGTTGCAACAGGGCAAGTGGCTGGGCGCTTTTTGTAATGGCACTTTTGCTCTGGCCGGAACTGGCTTGTTAAATGGCCTGCAGGCGACGTCGGTCTGGTTTTTTAAAGACTATTTTCGTCAGATGTTTCCGCAGGTCAAACTGGATTTGCAGCAGCTTGTAGTGCAGCAGCAGACCATTCTAACGGGCGGCGCTACAACTTCTTACCTGAATTTGTGTTTGCGGTTTGTCGAACTTTGTATGGATACGGCTTTTGCTCAGCAAATGGCAAAAATTATGCTGACTGACCCCAATAGAACCTCACAGCTGCCTTATCTTTCTTTGCAATTGGCGCCTCAACATAAAGATGCGAAGTTAGCTGAGATTCAGCAGTACTTGCAGGCGCATCTGGCGGAGTCTGTTAGCCTGGAGCAATTAGCAGAAACCTTTGCAATGACGCCGCGTACTTTGATCCGGCGTTTTAAGCAACATCTGGACGAAACGCCTATGGCCTATCTGCAGCGTTTGCGTATCGAGAGAGCAAAGTCGTTGCTGGAAAATACCTTGTGGACAGCAGAAGACATCATGCAGCAAGTTGGCTATGAGGACATTTCGTCTTTTCGTAAGTTATTTGTGCATTACACCAGTCTGACGCCCAAAGCATACAGGCAAAAGTTTATGTTTGAACCACAAATTGACTGCTGTCCTGTCAGTGGCCGTGAGCGGGAGTCTGCGGCTTGAACAGTAAAAATTGATGTAATTAACAATATTTAACAAATGAATCAGGAAAAGTTTGTTTTGTGCTATTATCATGTGGCCAATTCATTGATGAAAGTAAATTAAATGTATTTATCTGATATCGGCTGGCATCTTTATGCACTGCTTTTTATTGTCTGCATTCTGCTTCCAGCGCTTATTTTATGGGCTCTGGTGTATTTTAAGCCATCGTGGTTAAGGCAATCTTTATGGGTTTTCAGCTTTTGCAGCTTGTGCTTTTTAATGCTCAGTCTGAAGTTTAGTGATAACACTTTGTTAATGACAGATCATTCATTAGAGCTGAAAGCGGGTTTGTATCAAACGAAGATTGATGATATTCACTCAGCGCAAAGTAAAGTGTCAGTGGTATTTTGTGACGAACTGGGCGAATTCAAACCTGTAGTTGCAATGAATGCGATTCATCTGCCTAATTACAAAGTGGGCTGGTACAAGCTGGCTAATCAGCAAACGGCTTTTGTGATGTTAATCGGTGATATAGACAAAGTAACAGTGGTCAGCACTAAAAATGCGATAGCCTTAATTAGCGGTGATATTAACAGAGACAATACGGGGGCTGGTTTGCAGGCTAAGGCGTTTCGATAGGGTCAGAAGCCTTGCCTCTGACCCTTTCATGTTTTAATCAGAACTGCATTTCCGGTATCTCACCAGAGATAACTAACTTACCCGCAGTTTTTTGCTGAATTTCTTCCACGCTAATGCCAGGCGCTCTTTCCAGTAAATGGAAAGCGCCGTCCCGTACTTCCAGTACAGCTAAATCAGTCACTATCTTTTTCACACAGTTCACGCCAGTCAAAGGCAAAGTACAGCTGTCCAGTAACTTGGAGCTGCCGTATTTGTCGGCGTGGGTCATAGTGACAATGATATTTTGCGCGCCAGCGACTAAATCCATAGCGCCGCCCATGCCTTTGACCAGTTTGCCCGGGATCATCCAGCTGGCGATATTGCCGTTTTGATCCACTTCAAAAGCGCCCAACACTGTTAAATCCACATGGCCGCCACGGATCATGGCAAAACTTTCAGCTGAACTGAAAATGGCTGCGCCTTTAATTGCTGTGACTGTTTCTTTACCTGCGTTGATCATGTCGGCATCCAGTTCAGCTTCGGTTGGGTAGGGGCCCATACCTAATAAACCGTTTTCCGATTGCAGCATCACTTCAATACCTGCTGGCACATAGTTGGCCACTAAGGTGGGGATACCTATACCTAAATTGACGTAATAGCCGTCCTGTAATTCCTGAGCCACCCGCATAGCGACTTGTTCACGTGATAATGCCATTTGCTGTGCTCCTTAAGCCTGACGGACCATACGACGTTCAATGCGTTTCTCAAAGCTGGCTTTGATCACACGTTGCACATAAATACCTGGTGTGTGAATTTGGCTTGGCTCCAGTTCACCCGGCTCAACAATTTCTTCCACTTCAGCCACAGTGATTTTGCCTGCAGTTGCTGCCATAGGGTTGAAGTTCATTGAGGTATGGCGGAACACCAGATTGCCGTAACGGTCCGCTTTCCAGGCCCGCACTATAGCGAAATCACCGGTAATGGCTTCTTCCAGCACATAATTGCGACCATTAATTTCACGGGTTTCTTTACCGTCAGCCACAGGAGTACCGTAACCAGTAGCGGTGAAAAAAGCCGGAATACCAGCGCCGCCAGCGCGGATTTTTTCAGCCAATGTACCTTGAGGTGTTAACATCACTTCGAGTTCACCTGATAACAGCTGCTTTTCAAACAAGGCGTTTTCGCCGACATAAGAGGCGATCATTTTTTTGATTTGACGGTCTTCTAACAGCACACCTAAACCAAAACCATCGACACCACAGTTGTTGGACACCACAGTTAAATCACGGGTGCCCATTTTTTTGATCTGAGCAATCAGGCCTTCCGGAATACCACATAAACCAAAACCACCGGCTATCACTGTCATACCGTTGGTCAGGCCCGCCAGCGCTTCTTCGTAGCTGGTGACAACTTTATTAAACCCTGCCATTTTGTATCCTTAAAAGATGCTATCAATCATTAATTCTGCTGGCATTTGGCCCTAAGCGCCAATCCTACTTTAGAACTAGGAGCTTTCCCCAACTGTTCGCTGATAAACCAGCCAACAGGTGCAAGCCGTTGTAAATCAACACCGCTCTGTATGCCAAGGCCATTCAGTAAATACACCACTTCTTCAGTGGCAACATTGCCTGACGCACCGGCAGCGTAAGGACAGCCGCCTAATCCTGCGACTGAACTGTCGACCACAGCAACACCACGTTGCAGCGCGGCGTAAATATTAGTTAACGCCTGGCCATAAGTGTCGTGAAAATGTACTGCCAGTTGTTCGACTGGTACTACTTTAAGCACTGCATCGAGCATTGCATTGACTTTTGCCACAGTGCCAACGCCTATGGTGTCACCCAAAGAGATTTCATAGCAGCCCATATCGAGCAGCGCTTTGGCTACCCGTGCAACCTCTGAAGGCGCAACCTCGCCCTGATAAGGGCAGCCGACCACACAAGAGACATAACCCCGCACCTTGATGCCATCAAGTTTGGCTTGCGCCATCACAGGGGCAAAACGCTCAAGGCTTTCCGCTATGCTGCAGTTGATATTTTTCTGGGTAAAAGCCTCTGACGCAGCGCCAAATACCGCAACTTCAGTCGCACCTGCTGCTTTGGCTGCTTCATAGCCTTGCAGATTGGGGGTCAACGCTGTGTACTCAATACCTGCTTTACGGCTGATTTGTGCAAATACAGCAGCAGAATCAGCCATTTGTGGTACCCACTTGGGTGAGACAAAAGCGCCGGTTTCAATGGTGACAAGGCCTGTTTCAGCTAAGCGATTGACCAACTCTACTTTTGCCTCCAGCGACACGGTTTTTTCATTTTGCAGACCATCGCGTGGGCCTACTTCAACAAGTCGCACAGCTTTGGGCAAACCAGCTGTGTGGTGTGGGTTTAACATCAGTGACATAAAAGTCTCCAAAATGAGCTGTATTAGTCAGCGGCTGTAAAATCCAGCAGCTCCGCTCCGTCTTTCACCAGATCGCCAGCAGCATAAAACAGCTGATTGACCACACCATCTTTCGGCGCTTTGATGCTGTATTCCATTTTCATCGCTTCCATCACCAAAAGCGTCTGGCCAGCACTGACAAGCGCACCTTTTTCTACCATCACTGCGACAATGGTGCCGTTCATTGGAGCCGTCAGGCTGCCTGCTGCTGCGCTATCATCAACCACAATTTGCACTTGAGTCTGGTAAATAAAGTCATAACGTTGGTGTTTAATAAAAACCGACACCGTATCCTGATACTGGCTGACCCGCACTTTGACCTGATGGCCATTTAAGTTGGCCTGCAGTTCATCGCCTTGTAAGCTGGCGGTGGCAGGAGTAACCACACCTTGTTGCGTTAAGCTAAGCTGTTTACCTTCAGAGCTGATACTGACCAGACGGCTTTCATCCTGATAAATCAGCGGGAAAGACACAGTTGGAACTTCATTTAAACGCCAGCCTGAACACAAAGCCCATGGGCTTTCATCGTCCACATTGTCTGAACGCTCTTTCAGTAACAGATACAAGGCAGCCAATAAACTGGCTTGTTCGGTTTCGGACTGACCTGGCGCAAACAAGGATTCTTTATGCCGTTCAATAAAGTGCGTATCCAGCTCTGCTTTGGCAAAAGCAGGTTGCTCCACTAAACGGGTTAAGAAATTCAGGTTGTTTTTCACGCCAGCAATACGGTAATCATCTAAAGCACGCAACATACGGGCTATAGCGCGGTCACGGTTTTCGTCCCAGACAATCAGCTTGGCAATCATAGGATCGTAAAAAGGCGAAACTTCGTCATTTTCGACTACGCCTGTATCGACCCGCACATAACGGCTTGCTTCAGGCTGGCGTAAATACGTCAGTTTGCCTGTGGCTGGCAGGAAATCGTGATCCGGATCTTCAGCATAAACCCGCACTTCAATGGCATGGCCATCAATAGTGATTTGATCCTGAGTTAAAGGCAAAGGCTGACCACTGGCCACCAACAGCTGCCATTTCACCAGATCCTGACCTGTGATCATTTCAGTGACTGGATGTTCAACCTGAAGACGGGTATTCATTTCCATAAAATAGAAGGAGCCGTCTTCATCAAATAAAAATTCAACAGTACCGGCGCCCTGATACGCAATAGCCTGAGCGGCCTTCACGGCGGCTTCGCCCATAGCTTTGCGCTGCTCCGCGCTGAAATTCGGTGCTGGTGCTTCTTCAATCACTTTCTGGTGACGGCGCTGAATAGAGCAGTCCCGCTCAGCTAAATACACCGCATTACCAAAACTGTCAGCAAAGACCTGAATTTCGACATGACGAGGTTTGGTCAGGTAGCGTTCCATCAACACTTTATCGTTGCCAAAGCCGTTTAAGGCTTCACGTTTAGCGCCAGCCAAAGCTTCAGCAAATTCACCGCTGTTCCAGACCACCCGCATGCCTTTACCACCACCGCCGTATGCGGCTTTCAGTAACAGCGGGTAGCCAACCAGATCAGCTTGTTGTTGTAAAAAGGCCGGGTCCTGATTATCGCCATGGTAACCCGGCACTAAAGGCACTCCGGCTTTGGTCATAATCTCTTTGGCGGCGCTTTTACTACCCATAGCCGCAATAGCGGGTACTGGCGGGCCAATAAAGACCACACCAGCTTTAGCGCAAGCTTCGGCAAATCCTTCGTTTTCAGATAAAAAGCCATAACCAGGGTGCACTGCTTCTGCGCCACTTAATTTGGCAATTTCCAGAATTTTATCAGCGCGTAAATAGGACTCTTTGCTTGGCGCAGGGCCTAATAAAAAAGCTTCATCTGCCATATGCACATGGCGGGCGTTGGCGTCGGCTTCTGAATACACGGCCACGCAACGGATCCCCAGTTTATGGGCAGTTTCTATCACACGGCAGGCGATTTCGCCCCGGTTAGCGATCAAAATTTTGCGAAACATCAGTCTGTTTTTCCTTATTCTGACCGGATCCAGGCCGGAGTACGTTTTTGTAAAAAGGCAGTTAAGCCTTCCTGACCTTCTGCTGACACACGAATAGCGGCAATACGGGCTGAAGTGCTATCAATCAGTTGCTGATTAATAGGCTGATGATTCACAGCGGCCATCAATTCTTTGGCACAGCGCAAAGCTGCAGGGCTGTTATTCAGTAAGATGCCAACAAAATGTTCTGCTGCGCTACTAAGACCACCAGCGTCCACTAATTGATGCACTAAACCTAAATTCAGTGCAGTAGATGCATCAAAACGTTCTGCCGTTAAGAAATAACGGCGGCTGGCACGTTCGCCAATAGCGCGCATCACGTAGGGGCTGATCACGGCTGGTATTAAACCGATTTTCACTTCGCTTAAACAAAAGCTGGCGCCTTGTTCGGCAATGGCTATATCGCAGCAGGAGACTAAACCCAAAGCACCACCAAAAGCTGCACCTTGCACCAAAGCTATGGTGGGGGCAGGGAAGCAATCCAGCTGACGCATCAGCTCTGCTAACTGACCTGCATCTTCTAAATTTTGCTGGTAGTTTTTTTCTGCCATAGAGCGCATCCAGTTCAGATCGGCACCTGCGCTGAAGTTTTTACCCAAGGATTTCAACAGCAGCACCCGTACAGCAGGGTTAGCGGCCAGGCTTTTTAAGGCGTCAATTAATTCGCTAATCATGCTGTCGTCAAAGGCGTTATGCACTTCGGCGCGGTTCAGCACCAGCTTTGCAACACCGGCTGCATTTAACGAAGTCGTAATAGTTTTATAGTTTTGCATTCTTTACTCCTTACATTACATGCGGAACACGCCAAATTTGGATTCGGCGACAGGCGCATTCAGCGCGGCAGTCAGTGCCAGGCCAACCACCATACGGGTTTGTGCCGGGTCGATAATGCCGTCATCCCATAAACGTGCACTGGCGTAATAAGGGTGACCTTGTTGTTCGTACTGGGCGACAATAGGCTGACGTATGGCTTGTTCAGCTTCGGCTGTTAAGATTTCGCCTTTACGAGCTAAGGCATCTTTAGTCACAGTCGCCATTACACCAGCGGCCTGTTCGCCACCCATCACAGAAATACGGGCGTTGGGCCACATCCACATCATGGTTGGGTCATAAGCACGGCCACACATACCGTAGTTACCAGCGCCATAAGAGCCACCAATTAATACGGTAAATTTCGGCACATTTGCACAAGACACCGCCATCACCATTTTGGCGCCGTGTTTGGCGATGCCTTCGGCTTCGTATTTTTTCCCGACCATAAAGCCGGTGATGTTTTGCAGGAATAAAAGTGGAATTTTGCGCTGGGCACAGAGCTCAATAAAGTGCGCGCCTTTTTGCGCGGACTCAGAAAACAAAATGCCGTTATTGGCCACTATGCCAATAGGCTGGCCAAAAATACGAGCAAAGCCACAAACTAAAGTCGCGCCATAAAATTGTTTAAATTCATCAAAATCAGAAGCATCGACAAGTCGTGCTATCACTTCACGTACATCAAAAGGTTTTTTCAGATCGGTGCCGACTATGCCGTACAGCTCACTGGCATCATAAAGTGGTGCTTCGACAGGGCGCACGTCGCCTTGCACTGGTTTTTGATGATTCAGGCGGCTGACGGCATTACGCGCCAGTTGCAGCGCATGTTCATCATTTAATGCATAGTGATCGGCCACACCAGAGATTTTGCAGTGCACATCGGCACCACCTAATTCTTCTGCAGTGACTTCTTCGCCTGTAGCAGCTTTGACCAATGGCGGGCCTGCTAAAAAGATAGTGCCCTGATCTTTGACGATAATACTTTCATCCGCCATAGCCGGTACATAAGCACCACCTGCGGTACAAAGGCCCATCACCACGGCTATTTGTGGAATCCCCTTGGCGGACATACGAGCCTGATTAAAGAAAATACGCCCAAAGTGCAGTTTGTCGGGGAACACATCGTCCTGACGGGGCAGGTTAGCACCACCTGAGTCGACCAGATAAATACAGGGCAACATGCTGGTTTCGGCAATTTCCTGAGCTCGTAAGTGTTTTTTCACCGTCAGCGGGTAATAAGTACCGCCTTTAACCGTAGCATCGTTGGCCACAATCATGCATTCGACACCATTGACACGGCCTATGCCTGCAACCACACCAGCAGCTGGCACATAGTCGTCATAACACTGCCAGCCGGCAAATTGACCTACTTCTAAAAAAGGGGAACCCGGGTCCAGCAGTTTTTGAATACGATCACGCACAAACAGCTTGCCGCGCGACGTATGGCGGGCAATCAGCGCTTCGCCGCCACCTAATTTGATCTGTTGTACTTTTTGCTCTAAATCATCCACCAGCAGCTGCATCGCCTGAGCGTTCTGGATAAATTCGTCACTGCGTGGATTAATTTTGCTATTCAGTCTGGCCACGTTCACCACCTTTGGCTACAGGGTCTAGGAAAAGCCGGACAGGAGTCCGGCTTACTTTATTGGTTATGAGTCAGTATCGTTCGCGTTTAGTTCGATTCGTTAAATAACTCACGACCAATTAACATACGGCGAATTTCTGAGGTGCCTGCGCCAATTTCATACAGCTTGGCATCACGTAATAAACGCCCTGTAGGGTATTCATTGATATAACCATTACCACCTAACAATTGGATTGCATCCAATGCCATTTGAGTGGCCAGCTCAGCGCTGTATAAAATCGCGCCAGCTGCATCTTTACGGGTGGTTTCACCACGGTCACAGGCTTTGGCTACAGTGTAAACATAAGCGCGTGCTGCATTCATTTTGGTGTACATGTCGGCTACTTTGCCCTGCACCAGTTGGAATTCACCAATAGACTGACCAAACTGTTTACGGTCGTGGATATAAGGCACTACTACATCCATACAGGCTTGCATAATGCCAAGTGGACCACCGGATAACACCACACGTTCATAGTCCAGACCTGACATCAATACGCGGGCGCCTGTGCCTATGGTGCCTAATACGTTTTCTTCCGGTACTTCACAGTCTTCAAACACCAGCTCACAGGTATTTGAACCGCGCATACCCAGCTTGTCGAGTTTTTGTGCCTGGCTAAAACCTTTAAAACCACGTTCAACAATAAAAGCTGTCATGCCTTTAGAACCGGCATTGATATCGGTTTTAGCGTAAATCACATAGGTATGAGCGTCAGGGCCGTTGGTGATCCACATTTTGTTGCCGTTTAAAATATAACGGTCACCTTGTTTATCAGCACGTAATTTCATTGAGACTACATCTGAACCAGCGTTTGGCTCAGACATCGCCAACGCGCCAATATGTTCGCCAGAACATAACTTCGGCAGGTACTTTTGTTTTTGCGCTTCGTTGCCGTTACGGGCAATCTGATTAACGCATAAATTGGAGTGCGCACCGTAAGATAAAGCCACTGAAGCAGAAGCGCGGCTGATTTCTTCCATTGCTACTATGTGTTCCAGGTAACCCAACCCTGAACCACCGTATTGCTCGTCTACAGTGATACCTAATAAACCCAGGTCGCCAAATTTACGCCATAAGTCATTGGGGAATTCGCTGTCATGGTCGATTTGTGCTGCACGTGGGGCTATCTCGTCGCGGGCAAAGCTGTTGACCTGTTCGCGGATCATGTCGACTGTTTCGCCCAGATCGTAATTTAAAGTTTTGTACGTACTAATCATAACTTTCCCCGTTTGCTTTTATTGTCATAGCTGGTGCAGTGTATTTGCCTGCAGGCTTGTTTTGCCTCTACAGCCAGGCCTGTGAACTGATATTTGGTTGTTTTATCTTATGTTGGCTCTTTGACTTGCTTGGCCTGATCCAGCGTTTCGCGGCAGCGTTTTTCAACTGTCACTAATTCCATCAGCACCACTTTGATGTCATCCATCTGCTGGTGCAGCTCAGCTTTTTTATGCTCTATCAGTTTCAGCATGGTGCTCAATTGAGTCACGCTACTTTTATCTGCATCGTACAGCTCAAATAACTGGCCTGTTTCTGACAAGCTGAAGCCCAGCCGTTTGCCTCGCAAAATGAGTTTCAGCCTTACCCTGTCTCTGCGGCTATAAATACGGGTTTGCCCCTGCCGTAAAGGCGTTAATAAGCCCTGGTCTTCGTAGAAACGAATACTGCGGGTGGTGATATCAAACTCTTTTGCCAGCTCGCTGATGCTGTAGGTTTTGTCGTCTGTTTCAGTCTTTATGGCAGTCATTTGGGCAGTCATTTTGGCCTTCCGGTAAAGTGGCGACAACTATAAGTGAAGTTTACGTAAAGGTAAAGCTGTGTTCGCGTCAAATAAGGGCTGGCGGCAGTTTTTGCCGATGCTTTGTAAAGTTAAAGTGCCAAAGTAGGGCTGCAGACTGTGTATTTTTATGAACCTTTCACTGGTCTTAGGACCATAGTGTTAGGTGGTTGACGTTGGCGTAAACGTAAATTTGGTGTAGTCTCAGGCCCAACTTTTTCATCATGCTTCTGAACGACGGAGAAATGAACATGGCGCAGCACGAAAAAATTGCCATAGTGGCAGCCAAAAGAACAGCAATGGGTGGATTTTTAGGTGGATTATCTGACATCAGCAGTACTGATTTGGGTGCACAAGCTATTAAAGCAGCTTTAGAGCAAGCTGCTATTGATGGTGGGGCCGTCAGCGAAGTTATTATGGGTTGTGTTTTACCTGCCGGTTTAGGTCAGGCGCCAGCCCGTCAGGCGACGTTAAAAGCAGGTTTACCTTTATCTGCTGGTGCTACCACTATCAATAAAGTCTGTGGTTCAGGTTTAAAATCTGTGATGTTAGCGACTGATTTATTGCGTGCTGGTTCTGCTGAAGTGGTGGTTGCAGGTGGCATGGAATCGATGTCGAACGCACCTTATATTCTGCCAAAAGCCCGTGCCGGTATGCGGATGGGCCATGGTGAAGTCAAAGATCATATGATGCTGGATGGTTTGGAAAACGCTTACGATGGCAAAGCCATGGGGTGTTTCGCGCAAAAAACGGCTGACGAGCATGATTTTAGCCGTACTCAGATGGATGAATTTGCGGTGTTGTCTTTAACACGTGCACAGCACGCCATCAGCTCTGGTGCTTTTGTTGAAGAAATTACCCCAGTAACTTTCCAGACCCGTAAAGGTGAAGTGACTTTTGCCACAGACGAGCAACCAGGCAATGCCAAAGTCGACAAAATTCCTACGTTAAAACCAGCTTTTGCTAAAGATGGCACTATTACTGCTGCCAACTCCAGTTCTATTTCTGATGGTGCTGCAGCTTTAGTCTTGATGCGCTCAGACGACGCCAAAGCGCAAAACAAAACCGTATTGGCTCATGTGGTGGGTCATGCCACACATTCGCAGCAACCAGAGCTGTTTACTGTGGCTCCAGTGGGCGCTGTGACTAAGTTGTTAGCCAAATTAGGCTGGGCAACTTCCGATGTGGATCTGTGGGAAATTAATGAAGCTTTTGCCATGGTGACTATGCTGGCGATTAAAGAGCTGAAGCTGGATGTAAACAAAGTCAACGTCAACGGCGGTGCTTGTGCTTTAGGTCATCCTATAGGCGCTTCAGGTGCCCGTTTATTAGTGACGTTAATTCATGCGTTAAAAGCCCGTGGTTTAAAACGTGGTATCGCTACTTTATGTATAGGTGGTGGCGAAGCTGTGGCTTTAGCAGTAGAACTGCCGTAATAAATTAAAAAGGCGCGGTAGAAACTGCGCCTTTTGTTTTTAAGAATTTAATAAAAATATATTTAAATCAACAGGTTTAATCCAATAACACACTAGCCAAAGTAATTGGCGTTGCAGCAAGGCGGCAAGCGAACGAGACCCCAGGAGCATAGCAGTCTATGTGACTGGGGCGAGAAGCGAAGTCAACGCCGCTGTGGCGTCAAGTACGAAGGCTAAAAAGGGGAGACGTAGTTATGGCCCATCAGGTTCAGTTATTTATCAACGGTGAATTTGTCCCGTCCAAGTCCGAACGTTTTATTCCAGTGACAGATCCTGCTACTCAGGATGTGATAGCTCAGGTGCCTTGCACTACAGCACAAGAAATGGCCTTTGCTATCGCATCTGCCAAAGAAGCTTTTAAAAGCTGGAAAGAAGTGCCGGTATCAGAACGTGCCCGTTTAATGATGCGTTTTGCGCATTTGTTAAAAGAACATCAGGCTGAAATTGCTGACATTATTTGCCGTGAATTAGGCAAAACAGTGGAAGATGCCAAAGGCGATGTCTGGCGTGGTATTGAAGTGGTGGAACAAGCTGCCAATATTCCGTCTTTAATGATGGGCGAGACGGTTGAAAACGTTGCGCGCAGCATAGACACCTACAGCTACATCCAGCCGTTAGGTGTGTGCGCTGGTATTACACCTTTTAACTTCCCGGCTATGATCCCGCTGTGGATGTTCCCAATGGCTATTGCCTGCGGTAATACTTTTATTCTGAAACCCTCTGAACAAGACCCAATGACGGTGAATAAAATCGCTGAGCTTTTTGCTTTAGCTGGCGCACCTAAAGGCGTATTGCAAGTAGTGCATGGCAATAAAGAGCAGGTCGATGTGTTATTACGTCACCCGGACATCAAAGCTATTTCTTTTGTTGGCTCTGTCAATGTGGGCCAGTACATCTACAAAACCGGCACTGATCATTTAAAACGTGTTCAGGCTTTTGCTGGTGCAAAAAACCATATGGTGGTGATGCCAGATGCCAATAAACAACAAGTGATTAACGCGTTAGTTGGTGCTTCAGTAGGTGCTGCGGGTCAGCGTTGTATGGCGATTTCTGTGGCTGTTTTTGTTGGTGATTCGCAGCAATGGATCCCTGAAGTGGCAGCTGCTATCGCCAAAGTTCGCCCTGGTGTGTATACAGATCCGGATGCTGCATACGGTCCACAAATCAGTCCTCAGGCCAAGGCCCGTATTTTGTCTTTAATTGAACAAGGCAAAGTAGAAGGCGCCACTTGTTTGGTGGATGGCTCAGACGTCAAAGTTGCTGGTTATCCAAATGGTAACTGGGTGGGTCCTACCGTATTTAGTGATGTCACTGCAGATATGACCATCTACAAAGAGGAAATTTTTGGCCCTGTGCTGGCTACTGTTAACGCAGCCTCTTTGGATGAAGCCATAGAGCTTGTCAACAACAGCCCATACGGCAATGGTACTTCTATTTTTACTGCCAGCGGTGCAGCTGCACGTAAATATCAGCATGAAATTGAAGTAGGTCAGGTCGGTATTAATATTCCAATTCCTGTGCCTCTGCCATTTTTCTCTTTCACTGGCTGGAAAGGCTCGTTCTACGGCGATCAACATGCTTATGGTAAACAAGCTGTGCGTTTCTACACAGAAACCAAAACCATCACAGCCCGTTGGTTTGACGACTCCATTCCGGTGTCAGGCCCAAATATGTCGATTAACCTGCGTTAAGTAATGCAGGATAAAAGCGTTCTGTGTTAAAGCAGAGCGCTTCTTTAAAAAAGCCTTAAGGCAAACAACCAAGCCAGATTAAATGCGTATAAACGCATGAAGACAAAAGCTGCAGACCTATCAAAGTGCACTAGACACTGCTCTGCTGCCAACCTCAGGGTGATGTGATGAATTTTAATTTTACAGACGATCAAAAGGCCTTTGTTGAGGTCGCCAAACAATTCGCTGAACAAGAGCTGGCACCGCATGCAGCAGCTTGGGATCGGGATCATCATTTTCCAAAAGACGTGATCCAAAAAGCAGGTGAGTTGGGTTTTTGTTCTTTATACACACCTGAAGACCAAGGCGGCCTGGGTTTATCCCGTTTAGATTCCAGCATTATTTTTGAACAGCTGTCGATGGGTTGCACTGCAACAACGGCCATGTTAACCATCCATAATATGGCGACCTGGATGATCGCAAGCTGGGGCACAGAAGATGCGAAAGCCCAGTGGTGCCCGGAGTTAGTCACAGGCGAAAAGCTGGCTTCTTACTGTTTAACTGAACCAGGTTCAGGCTCTGACGCTGCGTCCTTGCGTACCAGCGCAAAAAAAGACGGTGATCACTATGTATTAAATGGCTCCAAGATGTTTATCTCTGGCGCTGGTGAAACTGAAGTTTTAGTGGTGATGGCTCGTACTGGTGAAGCGGGTCCTAAGGGCATCTCCGCTTTTATCGTACCAGCAGACGCTGCAGGTGTGATTTATGGCAAAGCTGAAGAGAAAATGGGCTGGAATGCGCAGCCAACCCGCTTAATCACTTTTGATAATGTGCGTATCCCGGCTCATTACCTGCTCGGCAACGAAGGTGAGGGTTTTGGTTTTGCGATGAAAGGTTTAGACGGTGGTCGTATTAATATAGCCACTTGCTCTATTGGTACAGCGCAACAAGCCTTAAATACAGCCCGAAACTATATGCTGGAACGTCAGCAGTTTGGTAAGCCGCTGGCTGCCTTTCAGGCGTTGCAGTTTAAACTGGCTGATATGGCAACAGAGTTAGTCGCTGCCCGTCAATTAGTGCGTTTAGCTGCGTTTAAACTGGACTCAAACGACCCGGAAAAAACAGCCTACTGTGCTATGGCCAAACGTTTTGCCACAGATGTAGGTTTCCAGGTGTGTGATCAGGCACTGCAACTTCACGGCGGTTATGGTTATATCAAAGAATACCCGCTGGAGCGGCATTTCCGTGATGTACGTGTGCACCAGATTTTGGAAGGCACCAATGAAATTATGCGATTGATTATTGGTCGTCGGTTACTGGACGAAGCAGCCAGCGACATCCTGTAACTCTAAGCCCGTCGTACTTGAAGCCGCAGCTTTGTTGGCTACGCTTCTCGCCCCAGTCACATAGGACTACTATGCTCCTGGGGTCTCGTGCGCTTGCCGTCGCGCTGCAACTCCAATTACTTAGGGTTATAGTGCGCGGGACTTTCGATAAAAAGCTAACCGGTGAAGCCCGGTAAAAATGGAGATTTTATGGCACAACTCAAACTCGAAAAACGCGGCCATACCGCTTTAATTACCATGGCAAATCCTCCTGCCAATACCTTGACCAAAGAGACGCTAACGCAATTGCGTGATGCGGTGAAATCTTTGGATCAGGATAAAAATATTTATGCCCTGGTGATCACAGGTGAAGGTGAAAAATTCTTCTCTGCTGGTGCTGATTTAAATCTGTTTGCCTCTGGTGATAAAGCTGTTGCTGCTGATATGTCGGCCATTTTTGGTGAAGCTTTTGAGACCTTAACGGCTTTTCGTGGTGTGTCTATTGCCGCCATTAATGGTTATGCCATGGGCGGCGGCCTTGAAGTGGCTTTAGCCTGTGATATCCGTATTGCTGAAACTCAGGCGCAAATGGCATTGCCTGAAGCAAAAGTAGGTTTATTGCCTTGTGCTGGTGGCACGCAAAATCTGGCGATATTAGTCGGCGAAGGCTGGGCTAAACGTATGATCCTCTGTGGGGAACGAATTGGCGCCGACAAAGCCTTACAAATAGGTTTAGTCGAAGAAGTGGTGGGCACAGGTATGGCGCTGGAAGCTGCTTTACTGCTGGCTGATAAAGTCGCAGAACAAAGCCCACCTGCAGTGGCTGCCTGTAAACAACTGATCCAAAAAGGTCGTAGTGCGCCAGTGCAAACCGCCTTGCCGTTAGAGCGCGAGCTGTTTGTGAAGTTATTTGATACTCAGGATCAGGTCGAAGGGGTGCAGGCCTTTTTGCAAAAACGTAAAGCCAGCTGGGTGAATGGATAAGGTGCAAAATATGACAGAAGCTATGGTCCAGCAGGACGTTGTGCTGTTTGAAGAAGTCGCCTGTGTCGGCGGAAAAATTATTGGTATCGCCACGTTAAACTCAGAGAAATCGCTGAATGCCCTGAGTTTGCCTATGGTTGAGCTATTGCTACCGCAAATGCAGCAATGGAAAAACGATAACAATATAGCTTTGGTTGTGCTGCAGGGGACCGGCGATAAAGCCTTTTGCGCTGGTGGTGATATCCGCGATTTATATCAGGCGATGAAAGCAGCCCCTGATACCTACCAGCCTTATGTCGAAGACTTTTTCACCAAAGAATACAATCTTGATTATTTGATCCATACCTTCGACAAGCCTGTGCTGGTCTGGGGCAATGGCATAGTGATGGGCGGCGGTTTGGGCCTGATGGCGGGTGCTTCGCATCGTATAGTTACCGCCAGCAGCCGTATTGCGATGCCAGAGATGGCCATAGGTTTATACCCAGATGTCGGTGGCAGCTGGTTTTTAAACCGTATGCCGGAAGGTTGTGGTTTATTCCTCGGCTTAACGGGTGCATCCATCAATTCAGCCGATGCCAAACTCATTGATTTAGCCGACCATTTTTTAACTCATGATAAAAAAGCTGCTGTGCTGGATAAATTAACCCAGGTGAAATGGGGTAATACCATAGCGCTGAATCATCAAAAGCTGACTGACTTATTACTCGGCATGGAAGATATGTGCCGCAGTCAGATGCCACCGAGTCAAATTCGTTTGCATCAGGCTTCTATCAGTGCTGTAGGTCGTGCTACCTCGTTGCAACAGGCCGTTGAGCTTATTCTTGCCATGCCTAACGAAGACGCCTGGCTCACCAAAGCTAAAGCCTCGTTGAATTACGGCAGCCCTATCACCGCTCATATTGTGTATCGTCTTTTGCAACTGGGCCAAAGCAAAATTCTGGCAGATTCATTCCGGTTGGAACTGGGCTTAAGTGTGCAGTGCGGCAAACTGGGCGAATTTACCGAAGGGGTGCGGGCACTGCTGATCGACAAAGATCAAAAGCCAAACTGGCGTTATAAAACTGTGTCTGACGTGCCTGCTGATGTGATTAATCAGCTGTTTCATTCCCCATGGGCCGCTGACTTACATCCATTACAACATTTAGGTTCATTGGAGCATTAATATGAGCGCTACTATTCAAACAACGGTTGCATTTATTGGTTTAGGCAATATGGGCGGCCCAATGGCCAGCAATGTATTAAAAGCAGGTTTTAAGGTGCAGGCTTTTGATTTATCCGAAACTGCATTAGCTCAACTGGCCGCTGAAGGCGCTAAAGCCTGTAGTTCTGCAGCCGAAGCGGCCACAGGGGCTGATTTTGTGATTTCTATGCTGCCCGCTGGTAAGCATGTCGCTATGGTATACACAGGCGAGACGGGCATAGCTTCAGTGCTTGGCAAAGATACGCTGGTGATTGATTGCTCTACTATTGACGCCACCACAGCCCGCAAAGTAGGTGCTGAACTGGCAGAGCAGGGTATAGCCTTTATCGATGCGCCTGTATCAGGTGGGGTAGGCGGTGCGAAAGCCGGCACTCTGACCTTTATCGTCGGTGGTTCAGAGCAAAACTTTAACCGCGCCGAACCTGTATTGTCTGTGATGGGTAAAAACCTGTTTCATGCTGGTGATGTAGGCGCAGGTCAGGTGGCGAAAATTTGCAACAATATGCTGTTGTCTGTGTTAATGCTTGGCACCAGTGAAGCGCTGCAAATGGGCATAGACAATGGTCTGGATCCGAAAGTTTTATCCGATATTATGCTGAAAAGTTCTGGTCGTAACTGGACTTTAGAGCTGTATAATCCATGCCCTGATGTGATGCCTAATGTGCCGTCGAGCAATGGTTATCAGGGCGGCTTTATGGTGGACTTAATGGCAAAAGATTTGTCTTTAGCCACAGAAACCGCATTGTCCAGCCAGTCCAGCACACCAATGGGCACTTTAGCCCGTAGCCTCTATGTAGCGCATCAGCGTCAGGGCCACGGCAAAGAAGATTTCTCAGGTATTTTTAAGATGTTTGCCAAAAAGAACTAAGAGTTCTGAGGCTAGCCGTTTTTGCAGGTAATAAGATAATGAATTTAAAAGACAAAATCATAGTAGTGACAGGTGGTGCTCAGGGCCTGGGTTTAGAAATGGCCCGAATGTTGTCTGCTGAAGGCGCTCATTTAGCCTTGCTGGATATGAATGCAGAGCAACTGGCCTCAGCTAAAGATGAGTTGTCAGCTACTGGTGTGACAGTGCGTACTTATGTCTGTAACGTCGCCAACGAAGAAAGTGTCGAAACGACCTTTGCCGCTATTGCAGCTGATTTTGGTGCTATAGATGGCCTGATCAACAACGCCGGTATTTTGCGTGACGGTTTATTGCTGAAATTTAAAGACGGCGAACTGGTTAGCAAAATGTCGCATCAGCAGTTTCAGTCTGTGATTGATGTGAATTTAACAGGCGTGTTTTTGTGTGGCCGTGAAGCTGCGGCTTTAATGGTGAAATCAGGCCGTAAAGGCGTGATTATCAATATGTCGAGCGTAGCCCGCTCAGGCAATATGGGCCAAACCAACTATGCAGCTTCTAAAGCTGGTGTAGTGGCTATGACTGTGACCTGGGCTCGTGAATTAGGCCGTTACGGTATTCGTGTTGGTGCTATAGCACCAGGTGTGATCCGCACTGCGATGACGGATGCGATGAAACCTGAAGCCCGTGATCGTTTAGTCGCCATGAAGCCGGTAGGGCGTTTAGGCGAAGCCACAGAAATTGCTCATACGGCTAAATACATCTTTGAAAATGACTTTTTTACCGGTCGAGTTGTAGAAATAGACGGCGGTATTAGTATGTAACTTTATAGAGGCAGAGTGATAAACTCTGCCTCTATAAAATCTGGTTACAGGATCTCACCAATGAAACTTATTCTCCTGCCTTTGCTGCTTTTGGCCTCTGCTTTTACCTTTGCACAGCAACTGGATACCCCGAATTACACCGTTGAAATTCAGCAACTTTGTCCTGAAGGTGAAGTGCAGTGCCAACAAGTGCTGTACAAAGGCACTTCTAAAGTATCGGGCGCCAGCATCGAATTAAAAGGCACGGCCTGGCATAGCATTTGTGCTGATGGTGTCACGCCATGCCGCTTTTTAGGTTATCAGTTCAAGAATGGCCGTATTCATTATCTGGTGCATGAGTCGGGGTTGTTACAGGTGATCGGTAGTTCTGGCAAAGTAGTGCTGGAAGAGCAGGGCGTCTGGGACTATCAACAACAGGACCCAGACCACAACACTAAACAACCACAGGCTCAGCCATGACCCCATTGGATGCTGGTGGCTTGACGCTGCGTTTACTAACGGAGACTGACTGGCCTTTATTCCTCGAGCTACATCGCCATGAACAAGTGCTGCAGTACGTCACAGACCCGTTATCTGATGCACAAATCCGCCAGCGTTTTGATGAGCGGTTACAACTCTGGCAAGCCGGTGATCTGCATTGGTTAAGTCTGGTTGTTGTTGAAAAGCAAAGTGGTGCTGCGACAGGTGTCTGCGGTTTTCATTGCTTGGATCTAGATGTCGATGTGCCTTTAACCGCCGAAGTGGGCTATCTGTTTTTACCACAATTTTTTGGCAAAGGTTATGCGACTTTGGCGTTAAAAGCCTGCCTGGATTATGGAACAACACTGGGTATAAAGCGGTGGCAGGCCGTGGTCACCGAAGGCAATCTTGGCTCAGGCCGTGTGCTGGAGAAATGTGGTTTTAGCCTGATTGAACGCCAGCATAATGGCTACCAGATAGGTGATAAGTTTTTTGCAGATTTAATTTACAAAAAAACAGCTTAAAAATGACGGCACAGGAGTAACAGTGTGATCCCAGTTGAATTTATTTTGTTGCTACTGAGCCCGGTTTTTTTCATCTTTATTGCCTTTGAATGGCTCCATAGCGAAAAACGTGGCAAGGCGTTGTACCAATGGCGTGATACAGCAGCTAACTTTGGTTTGGCTGCTTTGCATCAGGCTGGCGATTTTATTGCGTTGCTGGTGCTGTTGCCGCTGATGTTATGGTTATCGCAGTTCGCCTTGTTTTCTATTGAGTTTTCAGCACTGAATTTGTTTTTACTTTTTATCGCTCAAGACTTTTTGTATTACTGGTTTCACCGCTGCTCTCACAGAGTGCGCTGGTTATGGGCTTCGCATGTGGCGCATCACAGCTCACGTTTAATGAATTTCAGTACGGCTTTTCGCCAGTCCTTAACTTACCCTATTTCTGGCATGTGGTTGTTTTGGTTACCGCTGGTGCTGCTGGGGTTTGAGGTACAGCTGGTGCTGGCTGTCGTGGCCATCAATTTAGCTTTTCAGTTTTTTGTTCATACTCAATCCGGTAAACATTGGGGTATTTTAGGCTGGGTCCTAAACACACCGTCCTGGCATCGGGTACATCACGCCTGTAATCCTCAGTATATAGACCGCAACTATGCCGGTGTTTTAGTGATCTGGGACAGGCTGTTTGGTACTTTTGTGCCTGAAGTAGAAGCATGCCGTTATGGTATTACCGACGATTTCCAGTCGAATAATCCTATCACTATTACGTTTTATGAATGGCGCAAAATAGCGTGGTTATGGCCACAGCTCAAAGGCTGGCGTAATAAACATAAACTGCTGTTTGGTCCACCAGAGGCGTTTTCTGAATTTTGTGCATCGAACAACAAAAAACAAGGAAAGGAGCAGGAAGGCAATGAATAAGCTGGTGCTGAAGCTATTGTTGGTGTTCGCTGTCCTGTTTTTTGCTATCTGGAAACTGTCTTCCAGCGTGAAGTTTCAGCTGTTTGGTGAGCTGATATACCAAGTGGATACAGAGCAAAAACTGGTGGCTTTAACTTTTGATGATGGCCCAACCCCACATTACACAGCTGGTATTTTGCAGCTGTTGGATTTGTATCAGGTCAAAGCCACCTTTTTTGTCACAGGTACAGAAACCCAGCGTTATATGACGCAGGCTAAGCAAATTGTTGCGGCAGGTCATCAACTTGGCAATCACAGCTGGTCGCATCAGCGTATGGTCTTTATGTCGTTGGACGAGATCCAGCGTGAAATCGAAGGTACAGATCAACAAATCCGCGAGGCTGGTTATCAAGGCGAGATTTTGTTCCGGCCGCCTTATGGTAAAAAGCTGGTGCTGTTGCCCTGGTATCTGGCAAACAGCAACAGAACCAACATCATGTGGGATATAGCGCCGGAGACCTTTGGCGAGGACTCCGAAGATCCACAGACTATGGCTACAGAAGTACTGGAGCAGGTAGAACCCGGCTCCATTGTGTTACTGCATTTAATGTACAAAAACCGCGAAGCATCACGCGCGGCTTTACCTCTTATTCTCAAAGGCTTAAAAGACAAAGGTTATCGCATGGTCACCCTGTCAGAACTGTTGACAGCGCAATAACCTAGGCTGATTCTGCGCGGGCTTTGTACTATTGGTGCTCAGTCTGAACCTGAAATCTCTGCTCGCCAATTTGCAGTAATGGCCATTGCGGAGGAACAGCTTTTAACTCCAATGTCTCAAGTTGTGGCTCTGCCTGTGGGTCAGATTTAACGTCGGAAAACAGCTGGTTCACTACTGAACGCTGCCACTTTTCGCCTTTTAAACTAAACAACACCGCATCAATAGAGTTATGGGCATAGGTCAAAAGCACATAGTCCTGTACCCCATCCGTATTTAAGTCGATAGGGCGTAAATGGTACTGGCTGATATAACTTAACTGCCAGCGCTGGTCTTTTTGCCAATCTGCTAAGGCTTGTTTTAATGCCGGAGGCAGAATGACATCATCCGGTAATTTCAACGCCACCAGCAATTGCTGCAGTTGGTCGTTACTGTTTTGCTCTGTGGTTTCGTTATGCATATCTTTGCGATACAGAGCATCAATACGCAGGGCCAAAGCCGGGTTTGTTTCACCATGTTGAGCCTTTAATTGCTGCAAGGCGTCGTAACCTGGTTTGGCGAGATCGTGACGGAAATAGTGAAGATCAAAATCTGCCAAAAGCGTTTTGCCGTCTTCAAGCCGAGCCAGCTGGCTTTGTACTGTAATTTTGCGAAAATCTATCAAAGGGGAGTTCACCAGCATCATCACGGCCAGCAACACCAATCCCATTCGAACATTGATCCAACTTAAATGCTGTAGCCACAAATCACGTTTCTTCAGAATCCCCCAGAGGTAACCTACAGAAAATAACGTCAGTATTGCCCATAACACCAAGCCCCAGCAGCGACTGACACTCCAGCCATATTGTTCTACCCGCAGCATCAGGCCATAACAGGCGATCAGGCTATACACAGGCAATAAGGCCACAGCTGCATAAATGGCTCTGTGTAACCAGAGTGGGTAAGGGCGGCTATCGGCGTCGGCCTGATACACGGCATTGAGGAAAAATAGCATCCATGCCTGCAGGCATAAAATCAGTAAACTACCGTGCCCGGTTTTCCAGAGCGGTTCCAAGCCGGTAAAAGGCAAAGCCAGCATAAAGAGCACAGAAACCAGAGCCAGGATCACCAGCAAAAACTTCATCAACGCCTGCTGAATACGGGTAATAGTGTCAATGACCCCAGCCTGATTGCGGAAAATAATAATACCAAAAGCAAAAGCCAGGCTGAGCGTAGGGTAGTAAAACCATTGTTTTGCAAATAAATCGTCAAAAAAGTCGATTTGGATCACTTTAAACAAGGCCGCCCAAAGCATTAATACTGCCCACACAGCCAGTGTGAAAAGTACCGACAATCCCAGAGTCAGAAAGTTACGCCATGAATGCAGAAACAACACGCTGTAGCTCAGAGCAGAGCCCGTAACCAGTTGCTGGATATACAGCAAAGCTTTAAAGCTGGCGAGTAACATGGAGAAAATAAAAACAAAGAGCACAGGCTGGTAGCTGATTTGTTCCAGTGGAATTGCTTGTAAACCGGCATAAAAGCCCAATGCTGCAGCGACCAGTGCAAAAGCACCTAAGCGCAGGGCTAATTTAAGCTCAAGCCCTTTTTCCAGCGATAACAGTAAAGTCACTGGCGCAACGACAACCAGAGTATAAAAACAAAATAACCACTGTGGATGGTTGGATGGCCAAAAATCAAAGCTGATTGATTGATGCAAAAGATAAAGTGACAAGCCCTGCACTAAAGCAAGCAGTAACATAATGGGAGTTGGTAACTGGTGTTGGTTTGACATAGATCTTCCCTGAAATTAAACCAAAAGGGCTCGGCTGGCCTGTTGTTATTGAATTAAATTGTGGGTTTGCAAAAAGTTGAAAAATAGATGAATTGGACCATAGTGTACAGAGATTAAAACAAATACAAGGAGTCTTTATGATTTACAACGGCAGTTGTCATTGTGGGGCTGTAGCCTATCAGGTGGAAGCGGAGATCAGTTCCGCCTTAAGCTGTAACTGTTCGATTTGCAGCAGAAAAGGCTATTTGTTGAGCTTTGTGCCAGGCAGCAATCTGACTATGCTTAAAACCGATCAGCCACTCACCACTTACACCTTTCATACTCATACCATCAAACACCAGACTTGTCCTGTCTGCGGTTGTTCACCTTTTGCTTTAGGCACAGATCCTGAAGGCAATGAAGTGGCCGCTATTAATCTGCGTTGTTTGGAGGATATAGATTTAAATGCGCTGGAGATCCACAAGCATGACGGAAAACATAGCTAAACAATGGTAAGGCTTCAACACTAAAAGTCAGGGGCCGGCTTCGGCCCTTCTGGTGTGAGAGTGTTTACATCACTGCTTTTTAACAAATTCAGACTTGAGCTTCATCGCGCCAAAACCATCAATTTTACAGTCAATATCGTGATCGCCTTCGACCAGACGTATGCCTTTGACCTTAGTGCCAATTTTTACCACCAAAGAGGACCCTTTGACTTTTAAGTCTTTAATGACGGTCACTGTGTCGCCATCCTGCAATACATTGCCGGCTGAATCACGGATCACTTTGTCGCCTTCTGCTGCATCTGTGCTGGCGTTTGCTGACCATTCATGACCACATTCAGGGCATATCAGCAGGTTATTATCTTCGTAAGCATATGCAGAGCTGCATTGTGGACAGGCGGGTAATTGGCTCATGATGTTCCTGATTTATTGCTGTAAGGCTTGAAAAGGCCGGCATTGTAGCCGAAAGGCCTTACTTTTTACAGGGGTTTAGAGGGCTTTAGAGCAATAAGTCGGTTTCAATAGGCCGCCACACTGCACAGCTTTGTTGCAAGGATTGAGCTGTTAAACCTGGCACGCTATAAACCACAGTATCGACACCATGTTGTTTATAGACAGCCTGTAATAGTAAATCAAAATCGCCGTCGCCAGAGAGCAATACCACTGTGTCGACTTCGGCAGCTAAGGTCAATACATCAATGGTAATACCTACATCCCAGTCACCTTTGGCTGAGCCATCAGCGCGCTGAATAAAAGGTTTGAGTTTCACTTCAAAGCCTATATGGCGCAAAGCATCCTGAAACTTAATCTGTTGATCGTCTTTTTTATCAATGGCGTAGGCATAGGCATAGCTAATATCGCCGCGAAGTTGCAGTTGCTGCCAGAACTTACGGTAGTTAAAAGACCGGCCATAAGCCTGCTTGGTGGTGTAGTAGATGTTTTGTACATCGACAAAAACAGCGATTTTAGTCATAACAAGCGAAGCCAGAAACAAGATTGGCTGGACTATAACATGACATCTGTTTGAAACCTCGAAAGAAAATCAGCCAGCATTGCCTGGTGTCTGTTAAAATGTTCGCAACTTGATAGGAGCGCTTTGCGAATTTTTTATGAACAACAATGATGTGTTACGCCGTTTACGTTACGCCTTTGATTTTGGCGATCAACAAATGATGAATTTATTTGCCCATGCTGGTTTGACCGTCAGTCGGGCCCAGGTCAGTGACTGGCTGAAAAAAGATGAAGACGAAGCCTTCCAGGCTTGTGATGACGTCACTTTAGCCAACTTTTTAAATGGTCTGATCATTGAAAAACGTGGTCGTAAAGATGGCGAACAACCAGTGCCGGAAAGCCGTTTAAACAACAACATTATTTTCCGTAAGTTAAAAATTGCACTGGATTTAAAAGACGATGACATAGTGCAAATGATGACGGATATTGGTTTTCGCATCAGTAAACCTGAATTAAGTGCATTTTTCCGCCGTGCCGACCACCACCATTTCCGCCAGTGTCAGGACCAAATTCTGCGTAACTTTATCAAAGCTGTGCAGATTAAATACCGCGAAAGCTCTGAAGACTAAAAGCATCTTCATAGTAAAAGCGACGAATAGGATTGAAAGCATGGAAGCAACGCTGTATTTCTTTAAAGTCTTCACCGAACAAGCAAAAAGCGGTAATCCGGCAGCCTGCGCCTTATTCAGTCAATGGCCTGACACAGCTCTGTTACAACAGATCGCTTGCGAAGCTGATCAGGTGGTGACGGCTTTTATGGTGCCTGCTGCAGATAGCCCTTATCAGTACCACATTCGCTGGTTTTCCCGTGCACAAGAAATCAACTTATGTGGTCATGGCACTTTAGCTGCGGCAGCTTTATTGCGTCAGTTAAAAGGTGAGGGCAGTTATAGCTTTTTAAGTCAGTATGGTGAGTTAACCGTACAAGCCCAGGCTCAATCGTTACAAATGAGTTTGCCGCAGTGGCATTCTGATGTTGAAACTGCCGTTGAATTACCCGCAGCTTTATTGGCCTGTCAGCCTGTTGATTATTTCCAAACCCGGGATTTAGTTTTGGTGCTTGCTGATGAGCAGGCTGTAACACAGTTTCAGCCTGATATTGAGCTGATACGCTTATTGCCCCAGCATGCGCTCATTGTGACCGCCTTCAGTGCTCCAGCTACTTATGTATTGCGTTATTTTGCTCCCGCTATTGGTATAGATGAAGACATAGCCACAGGTTCAGCCCAATGTTCACTAGCTCCTTATTGGTTTGCAAAAAGTGGTCTGGCAGAGTTGCATGTGCGGCAATGTTCAGCAATACCAGCCAGCTTTTCGATGCTTAGAGATCCTGATCTACTACAACTAAAGACTCAGGCTGTGAATTTGCCGCATCTGACCAGAATCATTGCAACAATTGCTTAACAGGCAATACAAAATCCAGTAGGCTGAGGGTCTGTCTCTAACCATCAGGTCTTGGTGTATGTCAGCTTTATCCAGTCAGTCTTCGCAACAAAATATCCATGGCCAGTGTTTATGTGGCAAAGTAAAAATCAAAGCTGCAGAAGTAACATTGCATGCAGGGGCTTGCCATTGCCACTATTGTCGTAAATGGTCTGGTGGTCCGCTTTTTACTCTGGATGCGGGAACAGGGGTCAAACTTGATGGCAGCTGTTTTGTTTCCTGTTTTAATTCGTCTGATTGGGCTGAGCGGGGCTTTTGCAATAACTGTGGTACACATTTGTTTTACCGGCTGAAACAAACTGGCCAGTATTTTGTGCCTGTAGGTTTATTTGATCAGCTAAAAGATGTGGTGCTCGATCATCAAATTTTTATTGAACAAAAACCAGACTGGTACTGCTTAGCAAATCAGACCACTGAACTGACCGGGAACGAAGTTTTTGCGCTGTTTGCCGCTGAGTAACAGAAGCGGCAAGGTGGTGAGTGTATTTAAGTGGTTCAACATGACGTTCAGCAGAAGGTCCGGCCTGATCCAGAGCATAAATAGCTACGTTTAAACAGATAGAACAAAAGTAGGTTGTTAAGTCCTTGTTTATATTTAAGTCTTATACTACTGGATTTTAAGGTTCAGCGCATCACATGCCTGAGCGTGCAGGATAACTTTTAGGCTACGGGAGTTGGCGTGAATAGAGGACACAAAAAACCAAAACTGACTGTATTGTTGCTTGGTTCAGTGAGCATTGCAGTGTCAGCTCAGGATGTCAGTGTTTGTCAGGGCACTCTTGATAATAAAGCACGTCTGGCTTGTTATGATCGGATCTTTGGTACTACAGCGACAATGTTGACCGAGACTACAGCTGCCAGCGAAGCCGATGTTGAAATAAAACCTCAGACCGCAGCAGAAACTGAAGTGGTGGCGGAGCCTGTGGCTGTAGCGACCGTGATGCAAAAATACTGGGAGTTAACTCCAGAAGAAAAACGTGATCGTTTTGTATTTCGAACTTATCAACCAAACTTCTTTTTACCTGCTCACATCACCTCCAATATTAATAAAGCACCACAAAGCCCAACCCGGGGCCAGGCAGAAGCCAGCGAAAACTATAAACAGATGGAAAGTAAAATCCAGGTGTCGTTGCGTGCCAAGTTAATGACCGAGTTCTTGTTGCCAGGTGCTGATTTATGGTTTGCGTTTAGTCAGCGATCGATGTGGCAATTGTGGAATAATCAGGATTCAGCACCATTTCGTAACACTGATTATCAGCCAGAGTTGATGTACATAGTGCCAGTGTCTGATGCGTGGGGCGATTTACCTGGTGATTGGCAGGTTCGAATGCTGCAGTTTGGTATAGCCCACCAGTCTAATGGTCAGGCGAAGCCCTTGTCGCGCAGCTGGAATAAAGTGTACGCGGGTTTAGCAGTCGACAAAGGCGAGTTTGGTCTGAACTGGCGTTATAACCAGCGCATCTCGGAAAATGGTGACGAAGATGATAACCCGGATTTAATTGACTATATCGGCAGTCATGAAATCAGCGCCAACTGGTTACCTGGTGATGCAACAGCGCAGCTCACCTGGCGAAATGATTTTTCGTATTTAAGTCGTGGCTCCTGGCAGTTGGATCTGACCTATCCGGTTGATAGCAGTAAGATGGACGGTTTGCGCTGGCACTTGCAGATGTTTTCTGGTTACGGTGAAACCTTACTGGATTACAACTTCAGGCAAAACAGTATAGGCCTGGGTGTGATGCTGTTTAACTTCTGACAGACAACGGACCTCAGCCACTAGGATAAGCCCGCGTTAGCGGGCCTTGCTTAGAAATTCAGGTGTTTTGCGGGCCTGAAGTTTTTGCTCCAGAAAAGTTGCTGCGCTGATCAGTTTTTGTTCTGACCAGGGTAAGCCTATCAGACTTAACCCAAGAGGTAAGTCAGAGTCAAAGCCGCCAGGTAAACTCAGGTTGGGGTAGCCAGCTACTGCAGCTGCAGTCGAAGTACCAAAGTTAAAACTGTCACCTTTGACATGATCAATAGGCCATGAAGGTCCATAAGTAGGAAGCAGGATCAGATCCGCATTGGCTTGTTTTAAATACTGATCCAACTGCTGCTCAGCCAAAGCTCTGCTGTGATTTAAGGCTTGCTGATAGGCCGCCTGCTCTTTGACTAAATCCGTTGCGGCCGCTTGCTGCAAATAATCCTGCCCATAAAAAGCCAGCGCTGCTTTGCCTTTGGCTAAATTAAAATCAACCAGCTTTTGTACTGAATTAACTGGCTCTGGCGCTTGATAGTCTTTCAGCCATCGGGCTAAATCTCTGCCAAATTCGTACACCAGTACTTTAAGTTCATCCCGGTATAACTCATTGGGCAGCTGCCAGCTATGAACTGTCTGTACCTGCACCCCTGCGACTAATAAAGCGGCTTCAGTGTTATCCAGCATTCGCTTTATAGCCGGGTAGTCTTTATCAAAAGCCCGAACCAGCACTACTTTTTTCGGCAACCAGGCCTTTGCCTCTAGTGGGCCGGTTTTTTGCTGTGCTTCAGGTGTTTGTAGTATTTCAAGCAATGTGGCGGCATCAGCTACTGTTCTGGCCATAGGCCCTGCAATATCCTGTGCATCGGCGATAGGAATAATACCCCGGCCTGACACCGACGCCCTGGTTGGTTTTATGCCAACAACCGCATTCATAGAGGCAGGGCAGACAATAGAACCGTCGGTTTCAGTACCTACGGCTAACAAGGTTAAATCAGCAGCAACTGCCACGCCTGAACCTGAACTGGATCCACAAGGGCTGTGGGTTAAGACATAAGGATTTTTGGTTTGTCCGCCTAGAGCAGACCAGCCACTGGCTGAGCCTTCACCCCGAAAATTGGCCCACTCCGATAAGTTCGCTTTGGCGAGAATCACCGCACCTGCTGCCCTTAATTGCGCCACTAATGTTGCATCTGTGCTGGTTTTAAAGTCTTTTAAGGCCAGAGCCCCTGCTGTAGTTGGCAGCTTATCTGCAGTGGCGATATTGGCTTTTAGTACCACGGGAATGCCATGCAAAGCAGAACGGACTTTTCCGGCTTTGCGCTCTGCATCCAAAGCTGCGGCTTGTTGCAAGGCATCAGGGTTGATATCCACTATGGCATTTAAATGTGGCCCGGCATCGTCTACCGTGTTGATTTGCTGCAGGTAATACTGAGTTAATTCAACGGAACTCAACACTTGTTGCTGCATAAGTTTGTTCGCTTTTGCCACCGTCATTTCTTGTAATGGCATAGCCGCATGGCTCACTGAGCAGAGCATTAGCAGGCTGAGTAAAGAGAAGCGCATCGCTGTTCCTTTGCATGATTATTTTATGAACTAACAATCAGTTAAAGGATATGCAGTTGCAATAGGTCTGAGTTAAAACGACAAATTAGCAGGTTTGAATTTACTTGGTGTAAGTCAATCCAGAGGAGGGATCTGAGAGTAACACAGAGTACTCCGCCACTCTGTAAAAGTGGCGGAGTTCTGGATTATTGTTGCAAGGTTAATTCGTCATGCACAGCTTTCACGCCAACCACACCTTCAGCAATAAGGATGGCTTGATTAATTTGGCTTTGGCTGTTGACTACCCCTGTTAACCGGACGTCCCCTTTGGTTGAGACAACGTTGATCTCAAAGTCCTTTAATTCTTCATCACGCAATAAAGCAGTTTTTACATCATTGCTGATGTTCGCGTCTGACATGGCGACCGGAACTGCACTGCCTGCTACATTTGCAACTGCACTTTTGTCATCTGCCGCCGTCGTAGAGGTAGGGTAGGTTGGTGTTGATTTATCACAGGCGGTGAGTGTAAAAACCGCAAGCAGCATCAAAGATGATGTAAAACCACTAGATAAGCGCATAACAAAGTCTCCGTTGGGCCGAACTGTGTGGAGGTCGGATAACTTGATACTGACCCTTGGCTGCTACGGAGTCTGTGCGCTAACGAACCTGATTTGTCATGCTTTTAGAAAAACTTGCGGCTGTGACTTGCGTCTATTTGACAAACTAAGGTAAAACGGCGAATCAGCAAAAAGCATAGAGTCTAGCGTCGTGACATCAGAACAATATAAAGAGCTAACAAAGCAACTGATTGCACTGGAATTGCAGTTACAGCAACCAGAAACAAGAGGAAATAAAGCGCGGTTGAACCTGTTGCTGGCTAATGGTTTTGAAGAGATCGCAGCCTCCGGCGTGCGTTTTGGTAAAGCCCATGTGTTGCAACGCTTGCCGGAAGAACAAGCGCCTTGGGTGGAAGCTTTTGATTTTGAAGTGCGTTTATTATCTAAAGATTTGGCTCAGGTGCTCTACAAAGCCAAATTACGTAAAGCGGGAGAGATGCAAACTAAACTGTCGCTGCGCAGCTCTTTATGGCAACTCAATAGCCTCGGCTGGCAAATGGTGTTTCATCAGGGCACAGCAGTGCTGCCAGCGAGTGGTCCTGTTTAAATGCCGGGCTACTCTATCCGTGCTTTACAGTCAGATGATGCAGATACAGTGCTTCAGTTTGAGTTGGCCCACAAAAGCTTCTTTGAGCAAAAAATTGAAGCACGACCGGACGAATTTTATCAGCCAGCCGCTGTACAGCAGCATATAGCTGAGTTTTTGCTATTAAAACAGCAGGGTTTGGCCTTGCCGACCCTGATTTTTAATACAGACAATGAGCTGATTGGCAGAGCTAATTTAAAAGATATCGATCAGGTGACAAAAACTGCGTATGTCGGCTATCGCATTGCGGAACACTGGTCAGGTAAAGGTATTGCCAGTTTCGCTTTATATGAGTTAATGCAACAAGCAAAACAGATGGGATTGATGGTTTTATTGGCTTGTGTGGCGACAGAAAATCTGGCCTCTATGCAGGTGCTGAAAAAAGCTGGTTTTCAACAAATGGAAACTATACCGCAAGTGGCCATAGTACAGGGCAAAGCTGTTGCTGGTTATCTGATGTGGCTGAAACTCTAAACTATTAAAAAATCATTCAAATTTTTCTTGACCTCAAGTTAGCTTGAGCTTTTACAGTGGCGGCAGATTTTAAATCTGTGCACTAAGCACTGTAAAAGGAGTGTTCTGTAATGAGTTCAGTTGTATCCCGTTGGTATGATCCCTGGTTAACCGCTTTAGCCCCGCTGATTTGGGGCAGCACCTACTTAGTCACCACAGAGTTTTTACCTCCAGATGTACCGCTATTGTCTGCCGCTTTACGTACCTTGCCGGTCGGACTTTTGATGTTGCTATGGTTACGCCAGTTACCCGCTGCGGGCTGGTGGGGCAAAATCTTGCTGTTAGGTTTTTTGAATATTGGTGTATTTCAGGCGCTGCTTTTTGTGGCCGCTTATCGTTTACCTGGTGGTGTGGCTGCGACAGTAGGGGCTATTCAGCCTTTAGTTGTGGTGATCTTGAGCTGGGCAGTGTTGGGGGGGCGCACTTCGTGGCTCAGCTGGATTGCAGCTTTATCAGGTTTATTGGGGGTCGCTATGCTGGTGCTTGGACCGGCCGCTCAATTGGACAGCATAGGGGTAATGGCCGCTGCAGCCGGTGCTTTGGCAATGGCTTGTGGTACTTTATTAACGAAAAAGTGGCAACCTCCGGTTAGTGCGCTGGTACTTACCAGTTGGCAGCTTAGTGTAGGCGGCTTATTTTTATTACCGCTGGCTTTTAGTGTGGAAACGCTGCCGCAAAGTCTTAGTCTGACTCATATTCTTGGCTATCTATGGCTGGGTCTGATTGGGACCGGCCTGACTTATGTGTTCTGGCTGCGGGGCGTAATGCGAATGTCGGCCAGTGCTGTCACAGGGTTCAGCTTGCTAAGCCCGTTAAGTGCCACAGTGCTTGGTTTAGTGGTGTTGGATCAGCATCTGACCCTGGTGCAAAGTCTGGGCATGGTATTGGTGTTGACCGGAGTCTGGCTTGGCCAGCATAAAACCACAGCAGCTGTAATGCCAGTAAAAGCGGAGGCCAGCCAATGAAGATTGTCATTGTGTATCACTCAGTCACAGGCACCACAGCACAGTTGGCTGAAGCTATAGCTGCAGGCTGCAGTTCAGGGATGGCTGTTGATGTGCAGCTACTTCGAATTGAAGGGGAAGACATCATACGGGGACGTTACAAAAATAGTGCCGTGCTTGACGCCATCGATCAGGCTGATGGGGTGATTTTTGGCTCTCCAACCTTTATGGGTTCTGTATCGGCACAATTCAAAGCTTTTGCGGATACCACGGCCGGCGATCACTGGGGTGAACAGCTTTGGGCCGATAAAGTGGCTGCTGGTTTTACTGTAGGCACTGGCTACTGTGGAGATACATTACATAGCTTGCATTATTTACAAATTCTGGCGGCGCAGCAGGGTATGCTCTGGACAGGCTTGGATTTAGCTGGCGCTGGTGATGTGAAAGCTCCCAACCGATTGGGCGCTCAGGCAGGTTTAATTGTCAGAGCCGTGGATGGAGCTATAGAACAACCTGATTTGCAGACCGCTTTTTATCTGGGACAGCGGGTTGTTCGTGTAATAAGCCGATGCATGCGGCAAGAGCAAAAAACAGAGTTAAGGCAGCAACTCTGAGTTTCCAAAGCAGAGCTGGTGTTTTAAGCTGCTTTTGCCGATCATCAGAGTTTTATCACAAGGTAAAACTCTGATGACAAACACAATAAAACAGCTTGAGCCGGTGCAACTGATCCAGCTGCAACTGGATGCTTACAACAGTAAAAACATCACAGCCTGGCTCTCTTGTTATCATCCGGATGCGGTGCAACTGGATTTTCACGGTACAGTATTAGCCAGAGGTCATGATGAAATGCAGCAGCGTATCAGTTTGCGTTTTTCCGAACCTGACCTGCATGCAAAACTATTAAACCGCATGGTGATGGGGGATTGGGTGATAGACCATGAACTTATACAGCGTAACTTCCCTGAAGGCCGCGGCCAGGTGGAGATGTTATGTAGTTATCAGGTGAAACAAGGCCTGATTGTAAAGGCCTTGTTTCAGTTGGGAGCCAAAGTACTGCTTTAAGCAATGCTCACTTTTACAACCAGTGCTGCTGTTACTTTGTTTTGTCGAGCGCAGGCGCCAGCTTATAAATATCGCCTTTAGGCACACCCGCTTTGACATAAAACAGCTGCTGGTTCTGAATAGCGTAATGATGAACAAAACGCTCTGGCGTGGCCAGCAGCAGACTGTTGGTTTTGTTTTGTAACTGGTACTGACGGATACCCTGATCAGGTTGATAGTAATAAATCTGGCCGTCGGACAAGCTCCAGTTCAGCCAGTTGATTTTGTTAAAATCAGCGATCAGCAGCTGTTCCTCGCCAGAGGTTAGATCCAGTACAAATAAGCCATCTTGATGAAACTTGCTGAAATACAGCTGATCCCTCTCCAGATAACCGCTATAGCCACCTTGTTGTGTCAGTTGCTTGCTTGTTGCCGTGGTCAAATCCAATTGCCACAACTGCCAGTCACCGCTTTGTTTACTGCTGTAAATAATGCCTGTGCCATCGGCCATCCAGTTGCCCACTTCCACTTGTTTATCTGGCGCAACTAACACTCTGCTTTGACCTGAAGCGACCATCAGTTGCCATAAAGCGCCGTCTTTGCTAAAAATCAGAGACTCGCCATCCGGTGACCATTGCAGCCGCACAAAAGCAGGGGAACCCGGTAAATCAGCCAGTTGGTACTCGTTTTGACCTGCAGGTTGTAACCAAATCTGATCTTTACCACTGCGCTGGCTTAAAAAGGCTAAATCGCCTTTATGATTAACGCGTGGCATGCGGTCAACCTTGCTGCTGCCTATACGGATCCTGGCTTTATCGGCTTTTAGGTCATGCTGCCAGATATCAGCGTCCAGTTCATAGTCAGCGTAATAAATCTGTTGATCCACCACAGCAAGCGACTGCACAGTGCGGCCGGTATAAAACAAGAACTCCAGCTGATCTGTGCCAGCGTTATATTGCAGCATTTCAGCGTCTTTACTTAGCAGTAACTGATCGGCTAACCAGTCGATGTTCGTTGCTTGCAGCGGCAAGGTTTTTTGCTTCAAAACGGCAAAGCTGCTGCTATCGAGTATGAATAACTGAGTCTGTTGGTTTTCCAGATAACGCAGTACAGCCAGTTTTTTACCGTCATCAGATTCGGCAAACGCCAGCTCTCCGGTAGGGCTTTCTGCGCTCAGCGGGTTGGTGATCTGCTCTTTGGCTGTGGTATCCAAACGATACCGGCTTAAGGCATAAGGCTGGGTTTTGTCTGCTCTGTCACGCAGGTAAAAGCCTTTGCTGTCGTTTTGCCAGGCGATTTTCACCACTGAATCCGTGTTGCACTGTGCTACTGTTTTCTTTTGAACAGGTGCTTCGATTAAAAACCACTCAACAACACAGCCTTGCTGATGCTGTTTGACCCACAACACTTGCAAGCCATCCGGGCTTAAGGCTGCGGTTAAAAGATCTTTGTCTTCGGACAACAGCTGAGCTTTAGCGGGATCCTGCTGTAATATCAGCTGTTTTTTTCCTGCTTCTGCAGAAAAATACAATAACTTTGAGCCGTCTTTACTCAGACTTAAATCATAGTCAACGCCCTGCGCATGACTGACCGGCACTGGTTCGTTGATATAAGGTGTTGGCAATTTTTCTGGTTCAGGGGCCAGCGTAATAAAAAACCACAACACAAAAAACAACAGAGGGGCAGTCCAGAGTACACCCAGTATCAGTTTGGTTTTGAGGCCAGAGCTTTTTACTACAGCTGGGGGTACTGCAGTGGTGGTCTCAACCTCTATGGCAGGTTTTGCTGGTGAATTCATTGCTTGCTGCACAGTTTGAGCCTGTTCAGACATCTCTGTCATTTGTGGTATCACAGTCTGGCAAAGCCGATAACCCACTTTAGGCAGGGTTTCAATATAAGTCGTTGCCGGGTCTAACTGAGCAAAAGCTTTGCGTAATAAAGACACCGATTTATTAATGGCACTTTCGCTAACTACCCGACCAGCCCACAGCTGCTCAATCATTTGGTCGCGGCTCAGCTGGCCTTGTTCCGATGCTATAAAAAGCGATAACAGCTGATAGGCCTGAGGCTCCAGATACAAGCGTTCTGTCGCAGAGCACAGCTCACGGCTGCCGGAGTCAAAGGTCAGTTGACCAATCAAAAATTGCTGATGAGTGTGGTGTGCAGGCATAGATCAAAAAGTCCGGAAAGATGCTTTGGCTAAGGGTAAGCTTTTTATCATAAAAATGTCCTTAACACTTGTGTTCTTACTGTCTTTTTCTGATGCAACATCAGAGTTTTATAGATGGAGCACCCTAATGACCCTGTTGAAATGGCTGGTGGTTTACGCAGTAATTGGATGGATAAGTGCGTCGGAGGTAAAAGCTGCAGAAGCCTTACCTGAAGGCGTGAGAATAATGAAAGCTGGCAGCGCAGAGTTTCAGCTGCGCTCTGCAGGGCTGGAACACAAAGGGCCAGCCGTCGTATTGCTGTCTGGCCCCAATGAGCATTGGCATAGTGACAGTGGCTGGTTTGCGTTACTACAACCTGTACTTGCCGCAAAATACCGAACTTATGCCATAGACAGATTGGGGCAGGGCCTGAGTTCAGAGGTAAATAATCCGTCCTACAGGCGTTTTGCAGAGGATTTAGCCGTAGTTTTGACTGAGTTGAATGAACCGGAAATCCTGCTGCTCAGTTTTGCCAGTAGTTCTGTGTCCGGTTTGTTATTCGCTCATCAAAATTCCATACTAAAGATCAGGGGGCTGCTGCTGATTGACCCGGATATTCCTCTGCCAGGCTCCATTGCTTTGTACAAAGGTTATCCTGCTGATTGGTATAAGGCGAATCTGGCTAAGCTTTTGCCAGCGTTAGAAACTGGCGTCTGGACAGAGCGCACTGCGAAAAAACTGCAGCAAGAACGACAGCTGGTGCAAAAGCTAGTGCCAGCAGACTATGCCAATCAAATGGACTGGGCCTATTTTGATTTTATGGCACAGCAACGACTTCGGATTGAACGCCAGCAAAACAGGGCGAAAGAAATTGCCGCCTACGCTGACGATTTAGATGCCTATCAGGCTCTGCCTTTTTACACTAAGCGGCCCGTGTCTGTGATCAATTCAGATTTTGAGCAACAACAAATCAACCAGAATCCTGAGCAAAAATCGCAGTTGCTGGCCTGGCAACAGGAGGGAGATGGTTGGAGTAAACAGCAAGCAGAGCGCTCTGGTGGTCAGTATATAGAGCTTCAACATTCTGACCATCTGGTGCTATTCCAGCAGCCTGCTGTGATCACAAAGGCTGTGGATTGGCTTATGGCGTTCCCTGTAAAATAAATAGTCCCTGACTCTGGTTACAGCGATGAAGGCTCAAGGTAGACTTGGCCTTTTTTATGATCAGGCGCGAGTTCAATAGCTTATGTTCAAGATGTTAGTGATCCCTTTTTTATTTTTCTCCGGTTATACAGTAGGTTCAGATGTACCACTTTCTGCCTCTGATGCAGAACTTTTAACTACACAGATCCAAGAAAAAATAGAAGGTCGCCCTGCGTTTCAGGGCACAGCCTTGCTCATGCAAGGGAAAGAAGTTCTATGGCACCATCAGCAAGGCAGCACTTCACAGGGTAAGCCTTTTGATCAACACAGCGCATTTTTTGTAGGCTCCATCAGTAAAACTCTGGCTGCTGTGTTAGTGATGCAGCAGGTGCAGAATGGGACTCTGGATTTACAGGCACCGGTAAAACGCTATTTACCTGAACTTAACCAGCCTTGGACTGCGTCAGTACGTGTTGCTGATTTGTTGAACCACAGCTCTGGTCTGGTGGATGTCAATACCCAGCAGAACTATGGTCAGTTTCGTTATAACAATTTAAATTTCCAGTTACTCGGTCAAATTCTGACTGCTGTCACAACGCGGCCTTATGCTGAGTTAGCTGCACAAGTGTTGAGTCAATGCCAGATGCACAGCTCTGGGTTTGCTGACAAGGCAGAGAGCGCAAGTCAAGGCTGGTATGAAGATCAGGGGCAACTAAAAGCCATGAAAGGTTTTATGCCGGTTGAAGCAGAGCCCAGTGGTGGTTTAATTTCATCTGCCGTTGATGTTGCAGTATTGCCTTTATGTATGCAGCAACAGCTGAATAAAACCAGCCTGCGGCAAATGACAACACCGGGGATTTTGCGTCCGCATCGATGGGGTGAAGTCTATTACGGTTATGGGGTGCAAGTGTCGCAAACTGCAGCAGGAGTAGAATGGAGCCACAGCGGTTATATCCCTGGTTATGTCTCGACGTTTAATTATTTTCCACAGCACCAACTGACTTTAGTGGTGCTGGAAAACCAGTCGTTGGATCCAAAGGATTTAGCCAGAGCAATGTATTACCATGACAAAATAAGATATTCAGTGATCGGCTTGCTGAGCAGAAACAAATAAGGACCATTTATGAAATTGAGGTATTCGTTGCTGACTGCAGCACTCTTCTGCGGCGTCTATACAGCTCAGGCAAAAGCCACAGATAACTTCGCTGTGTTGTATCAACAACAGATTGCACCGTTCTGGCAAGGCGTTGTACCGCAGCAACTAGAGTTGCAGGACGGCACCAGCTTGCACTATGTAGTGGTTAAGCCGGAACAACCTGTACCGGAGCAAGTAAAGGCCACAGTCGTAGTGGTTAATGGCCGCACTGAATCTTATTTAAAGTATCAGGAACTGGCTTATGAGCTGACACAGCAGGGTTATCAGGTGCTGATGTTTGATCACAGAGGGCAGGGAGTATCGACTCGTTTAACAGATAATCCACATAAAGGGCATATCGAAGATTTTCAGCGGTATATTGACGATATGCATCAGTTGATCAGCCAGGTTGTGCAGGCTGAAAAAGTGCAGGCAGATCAGAAGCGGCCTTTGTATCTGCTAGGCCATTCTATGGGCGGCGCTATCAGTACCTTGTATTTGCAGCAGCACCCTGATGTATTTCAAAAAGCCGCTTTGTCTGCACCTATGCACGGTATTAATGGCAAGCTGGCCTATGACGAGTGGGATGCCTGTCGTCTTGCATCAACAGTGACACTGTTTTCCACAGAAGGTTACGCAGGTTTTGCGGACAAGCCTTATGCCGCAGGTTCGTTTGAAGGTAATGAGCTGACCGGATCGAGAGATCGTTATCAGTGGATGCAAACTTTATATCAGGACAATCCGCAGCTGCAATTAGGTGGCGCCACCTGGGGCTGGTTGGATCAGGCTTGCGCTGTATTGCCTGACATGCAACAGCAGTCAGACAAGATCAAAATTCCAGTATTGGTGATGCAGGCAGAGCTGGACAGCATAGTGTCAGCAGCTGCACAACAAGAGTTTTGTGCTGCATTAGCACAGAACCCAAATTCAGGCTGTGTGGGTGGTTTGCAGGTGATTAAGGGCGCAAAACATGAACTCTTATTTGAGCAGGATGAAATTCGTCAGCAAGTGCTTGAGAAGGTACTGACGCATTTTGCATCAGAGTAACAGCGCTTAGCCTTTGAGATATCGCTTTTATACAGCAAACAAAAAGGCCACCTTGCGGTGGCCTCTCTTTTGGGTTTTAAACCAGCTTATTCAACTGAACCTGGTTTTGTCATAGGAGCAACACTCATCTGACGGGCAGAGGCAGAGCCACCAGGACGCTCTGAGCTGATGACCAGTGGTCGTTCGCTGTTATCCATGCTGGTTGTCTGAGGTGCTGCTTCAACAGTTGCCGGAGCTTCAGCTTTGGCTACAGGCTTAGTCATATCTGCAGTCACCATTTTTGCGTATCTGTTACCAGCAGCAACCGGAGCTTTCACTTCAGCTACTACTTTTTTCGCAGGCGCTTTACGTGTTTTGGCTTTTGGAGCTTCTTCAGCAGCAACAGGTGCAGCTTCAACGACCGGAGTTGGTTCAGCAGCAACAGGTGCTGTTTCAACTACAGGGGCTGGTTCAACAGCAACTGATGCAGCTTCAACAACTGGCGCTGGTTCAACAGCAACAGGTGCAGCTTCAGCGACAGGGGCTGGTTCAACAGCAACTGGTGCAGCTTCAACCACTGGTGCTGGTTCAACAGCAACAGGTGCAGCTTCAACCACTGGCGCTGGTTCAACAGCAACAGGTGCAGCTTCAAAGACCGGAGCTGGTTTAGCTTCAACAACAGCCACTTCTTTCGCTTCTTCTGCGATAGGCAGATCCAGTTGCTGTTCAGTGCTGACTGCAGTGTCCTGATCTTCAGGGTAACGGGCAGCTAAAGCTTCTTCAGCTTCCTGGTCCTGTTGCTCTTTTTTACGTTTCTGACCAGCAGCACGTAAATGACGAGGAGAACGACGGCTGCGGCTGCGGCCTTCAGCGGCTTCTTTTTCCGCATCAGTGCTTTCTGCACCAGTTGCTTCACCCGCATCTGTATCCACAGTGTCAGCTTCAACAGCATCGGCCTGAACAGGTGCTTCAGTCACTGCAACAGCTTCATTGACTGGTTCTGCTGCGGCAATTTCCGCTACAGCAGTGTCGATGGCGACAGGTGCAACTACAGCGGTTTCAACAACAGGTGTAGCTACCACCGCGGCTTCAACAGCTGTTGTTACTACAACTGCTTCAACGCCTTCTTTTTCATGACGTACAGACTTGCGCATCTGACGACGTTGACGGCGTTCAACAATCTTAGTGCTGTGCTCTTCGTCGTTGTCTGCGGCTTTGACCGGAGCTGGACGTTCTGATACAGGTTTCTTCTGTTCCGGACGTTCAGTACGTTCTGGTCTTTCAGTGCGCTCTGGTCGTTCACCACGTTCAGCTCGCTCTGTGCGCTCTCCACGTTCCTGACGAGGTTTATCCTGTCTTGGAGCTCGTTGTTCCTGATTACGCTCAGTAGTGCGCTCAGCTTTCGCTGGAGTAGCGTTGTCGTCTTTTGCAACTTTTTCATCCCCTTCCTGACGGCGGCGATTCTTGTTGTTACGACGTCTGTTGTTATCACGGTTATTCGTGCGGCGTGGTGCTTCTTCCACCTTTTTCTCTGGTGCAGGCGCAGCAGCGAATAAAGATTTAAACCAACCTACGACAGAATCAACCAGGCCTGGGCCCGCATCTTTTACTTCAGCTACTTCAACTTTACGGGCTGCAGCAGCTACAGCTGGCGCGGCAGAGGCAGAAGCTTCAGCCATATTAATGGCGGATACTGCTGGTTTTTCTTTAACGTTTTCGCCGATAGGGTGATAGACAGCACTGCCGATAGCAGGTGCTTTCACCATGTTGTAGCTGGACTCTTCAATCTCTTCGTCGATACGGATGCGCGTCACTTCATAGTTTGGCGTTTCCATATGTTCGTTAGGAATGATGTAAATCCGGATACCGTGACGGCTTTCAATACGGCGTACTGAATCACGTTTTTCATTCATCAGGTAAGTGGCTACAGAAACCGGGACCTGAGCATGAATTTGACTGGTGTTGTCTTTAATGGCTTCTTCTTCGATTAAACGTAAAATCGACAGAGCGGAAGACTCAGTGCTGCGGATAGTGCCGCGGCCATGACAACGTGGACACACGTGAGTGGCAGATTCGCCCAGTGAAGGACGTAAACGCTGACGGGACATTTCCAGTAAACCAAAACGTGAAATGCGGCCAATCTGCACACGGGCACGGTCTTGTTTTACGGCGTCTTTTAAGCGGTTTTCTACTTCACGTTGATGACGCACTGGCGTCATATCGATGAAGTCGATCACAATCAAACCACCTAAGTCACGTAAACGTAACTGACGGGCAATTTCATCTGCGGCTTCTAAGTTGGTATTAAAGGCTGTTTCTTCGATATCACCACCTTTGGTTGCTTTTGACGAGTTGATGTCAATGGCAGTTAAGGCTTCAGTGCTGTCGATGACGATAGAGCCACCAGAAGGTAAACGCACTTCACGGCGGAAAGCGGATTCAATCTGAGTTTCAATCTGGAAGTGCATAAACAGCGGCACTTCGCCCTGATACATTTTGACGCGGTGGGCAAAATCAGGACGGAACTGCTGAATATAAACTTTGGCTTCTTCGAAAATACGTGGGTTGTCGATCAGTATTTCACCGACATCACGGCGCAGATAATCACGAATAGCGCGGAATACCACGTTGCTTTCCTGATGGATCAGGAATGGAGCAGGGCGGTTTTGGGCTTCGTGAGTAATAGCAGACCAGTGTTTTAATAAGGCTTTTAAGTCGTAATCCAGCTCTTCGTGAGATTTACCCACACCAGCGGTACGAACAATTAAACCCATGCCGTCTGGCAGTTGTAATTGATCCAGCGAGTCTTTTAAATCCTGACGCTCGTCACCTTCAATACGACGGGAAATACCACCGGCGCGAGGATTGTTAGGCATCAGCACTAAATAAGAACCAGCTAAAGAGATAAACGTCGTTAAGGCTGCGCCTTTTTGACCACGTTCTTCTTTATCGATCTGGATAATAACTTCCTGACCTTCTTTGACCACTTCTTTAATATTTGGGCGACCATCAAAGGTATAACCGGCAGGGAAATATTCGCGGGAGATTTCTTTCAGAGGTAAAAAGCCATGGCGTTCAGAGCCATAATCAACAAAAGCTGCTTCCAGACTGGGCTCAACCCGGGTGATTCTTCCTTTGTAGATGTTTGCTTTTTTCTGTTCGTGTCCTGGGCTTTCGATATCCAGGTCGTATAATTTTTGTCCATCGACAAGTGCTACGCGGATTTCTTCTTCCTGCGTGGCGTTAATTAACATTCTTTTCATTGTTTTGTGACTCTATTACATAGGCCACAACGCAACGACATCCTGCGTCCGCGTTTCAGATGGTCAAACATATCAATGCTGCAGTCTCTCGACTGGGAATGCTTGAGCTAACTCATTTTATACTTTTGCTGGTTAGCGTTACCTGGAGTTGACTGCATTTGCTCTGCCTGTTTAGTGGGTTCTGAACCCAACCTGGTTTGCGTGCTTGTCGACTTACTCTAACTTAAACCTGCTTCAGTATATTTGGCGCCGCCTTGTCAGGGCCGCACTTAAATGTTTTTTGCTGTGATCTGACACAGAGATCGCGCGATACCGCGCTGCGTTGTCGCAATTTTTTTTTGCCTAAGTGACCGGAAACTGTGTTTTGTCTCTGTCAGTAATAAATTACGCAGCATTACTTCAGACAAATTAGCGTTATTCTCGCCCGCAGAGTATAAATACGTTGGTTTTCCCAACGAATTCGGTATGATCTGCCTCCCGAACGGTGCCTCACATTTTCTCTTACGTCACTTTGAGCGCCCTAATTGCCATTTTTGGCATAATTAGCCCGATAATTATCCCACTAATTAGCGACCAATAGCAACTTAATTTAAGCTTAGCAGAGTAACTGAAACGCATGACTGAAAATATCAAAACTCCGGTACAATATATTGATGTAGAAGAAGATTATTCCGGTCAACGCATAGATAACTTCTTAATGGCACGGCTGAAGAGCGTACCAAAGAGTGTGATTTATCGGGTTTTGCGCAAAGGTGAAGTGCGGGTTAATAAAAAAAGAATAAAACCTGAGTACAAACTGCAAGCCGGTGATCAGGTGCGGGTACCGCCACTGGTGGTTCATGACGAGCCAGAAAAAGAACCGGTGTCGACTGGTCTTGCTATGGTGAAAAACCTCGAAAGCCATATTCTTTTTGAAGACAACGATTTAATTGTACTGAACAAACCTACAGGCATGGCTGTGCATGGTGGTAGCGGTTTATCTTTTGGTGTGATTGAAGCATTACGGGCATTACGTCCAACCGCCCGTCATCTTGAACTGGTGCACAGGTTAGACCGTGATACCTCAGGTTGTTTGCTGATCGCGAAAAAACGTTCTGTGCTGACCAATCTGCACGAACAGCTGCGCTTAAAAACAGTAGAGAAAAAATACTGGGCTTTAGTGGCAGGTCAGTGGGACAGCAAAATCAAAAAAGTCACAGATCCGCTGCGTAAAAACACCTTACAAAGTGGCGAGCGAGTGGTGAAAGTGGATGAAGCTTTAGGTAAACCTTCAGAAACCCGCTTTAAAATTTTGCAGCGCTATGAGGAAGGTACTTTAGTTGAAGCTTTCCCTGTCACAGGTCGTACTCACCAAATTCGTGTGCATACCGCCTGTAAAGGTCATGCCATTGCCTGTGATGATAAATACGGTGATAACGAATTTACCTCACAAATGCAGAAACTTGGTTTAAACCGTTTGTATTTGCATGCTAAAACCCTGACCTTTACCCATCCGGGCACAGGCAATTTATTAACCTGCGAAGCGCCTTTGGATAAGGCATTAAGCAGCGTGCTGGAAAAGTTAAAGAGAAAATAATGAGTTCGGATATCGCTTTAGTAGTATTTGACTGGGACGGCACAGTGATGGACTCAGTGGGCCGTATTGTGTCTTCGATGCGTTCTGCTGCAGAGCTGTCTGGTTTAGTGGTGCCAACAGAACATCAGGTGAAACAAATTATTGGTTTGAGCCTGGACCCTGTGTTTGATATTTTATTCCCTGGTATCAATGCTACGCAGCGTCAGACTGTATTTGAACATTACCGCGACCAGTATTTATCGCATGATCATCCGCCGACACCTTTATTTGAAGGGGCAGAACAGGTGATGCAGGAGCTGAAGCAACAAGGCCTGTTGTTGGCTGTAGCGACAGGCAAAGCACGTAAAGGTTTAAAGCGGATGTTTGCTGAAACCGGATTAGAGCCGTACTTCACCACCAGTCGCTGCGCCGATGAAGCAGAGTCCAAACCCAGCCCTGATATGTTAAAGCAAATTCTGGCTGAACTGAACTTACCCGCTCACCGCGCTATTATGGTCGGCGACACTATTCACGATATGGCGATGGCACAGGCGATAGAGATGCCACGTATTGGGGTTACTCATGGTGTGCATGGCAGGGAAGAGCTAAGCCGTTATCAGCCCAAGGCGATAATTGATTCGTTGCCAGAGCTGTTAACAGCACTATGATTTCTGTTTATAGCAAATTGTAGGGGCGGGTCTTGTACCCGCCCGTCAAATGATACCGCGGACTCAAATCAAGGTTGCGTCAGCAAATCCCTGCCTTCGTTTCTAAGCATCTCAAGTAAACGGATCAGTGGCAGACCTATTAAACTGTTTGGGTCGTCGCCTTCGAGCTTTTCGAACAAACTAATACCCAAACCTTCGCTTTTAAAACTACCGGCGCAGTTCAGTGGTTGCTCTCTCTCTATATAAGCAAGAATGTCCGCGTCCGTCAGTTGACGAAAATGCACTTTAAAAGGTTCAACACAAAGCTGATGCTGTTTGGTTTGTGCATTGACCAGAGCCAGGCCTGTTAAAAAGGTCACACAATGGCCGCTAAAACTTTTTAACTGTTTGTAGGCATTTTCAGCGGTATGAGGCTTACCGAGGATTTGGCCGTTAAACACAGCCACCTGGTCTGAACCTATGACTAAACCTTCAGTCAGCTGATTGGCCACAGCTTGTGCTTTTAATACGGCTAAGCGGCTGACTAGTTGTTCCGGTGTTTCTGCTGGCAGAGCAGTTTCATCCACTTCGGGTTTTGCGGTAGAAAAGTTCGGTGTAAGTTTTTCCAATAAAGCCTTGCGATACACTGAGGTAGAGGCTAAAACCAGTACTTTAGTTGACATAAAACAACTCCCTTGGGACAATGCGCCGCACTATACCCTTCCTACCTGAAGTTGCAACTTTGTTGACTGCGCTTTTTCGCCCCAATCACATAGTTTATCTATGCTCATGGGGTCTCAAAAGCTTGTCGTCGCGCTGCAACATCAGTTACTTTGGGTAGATTAAGCCAGAACGGCCGTCAGAACAGCGGTTTAGGCGGGAATAATTAACAAAAAAGAGGCAGGAATCCTTTGACAGCTTTAGCCTCGATCTATATGATGCGCGCCTTATGCAAAAGGTAAAAATTCCAATTACCCTTGATCCAACCCGAGCTGCGCAGAAACGTGCAACCTTTGATGGTATAGTTCCTCTGGTTACTTTAACCAGATTAACGGACTCGTTAGTAAGTTCTGAGGGTGATGTAGACGTAGTAGTAAATTGCGGAACTGATGAACAGGGGTTGGTCTTCATTGAAGCTCAGGCTCGTTGTCAGGTACAAGTGAAGTGTGAACGCTGTAGCGAACACATGAGCCTGGAACTGAACACCAGTTTTGCATACACTCCGATAAGGAGTGACAAAGATTCGGCTCATGACGATATTCCAGAGCGCTACGAAGTGGTCGAAAAAAACGAACACGGCGAAGTTAACTTGAGGCAATTGGTTGAGGACGAATTAATTCTGGCTTTACCCTTGTTTCCTATGCACGACGAAGGATCTTGTGATCCAACCAAAGTGCAGATGAGCTGGGGAGAAATAGAACCAGAACCAGAAAAACCGAATCCATTTGCAATATTGCAAGAATTGAAGAAAAAATAGTTTTTTTAGGAGAAAGGCAATGGCTGTACAGCAAAACAAAAAATCTCGTGCAAGACGTGACATGCGTCGTTCTCATGATGCGTTGACTGGGCCAACGCTGTCTGTAGACGCAACTTCAGGTGAAACGCACCGTCGTCACCACATCACTGAAGATGGTTACTACAAAGGTCGTAAAGTAATTAAGTAAGGTTGGATGCACTCGTTGCAACCACTACGACTTAAAATAGCTTTAGACATGATGGGGGGCGACCATGGCCCCCAATCAACTATTCCTGCAGCTATAGAAGCGCTGTGCGAATTTCCCCATGTAGATCTTGTCCTCTGCGGCGATTCTGAAATCCTTACCCATGAATTAGAACAGGCAGGTTATTTAAACCATCCTCAGCTTTCTATTCAGCATGCTTCCCAATTAGTTCTGATGACCGACAAACCTTCTGTGGCTTTGCGCAACAAGCGCCAGTCGTCGATGCGTATTGCGTTGGATTTAGTCGAACAAAACAAAGTGGCCGCTTGTGTCAGTGCCGGTAATACCGGGGCTTTGATTGCTATGGCGCATTTTGTCTTGAAGATGCTGAACGGTGTTGAACGTCCTGCTTTAATCAGCGCTTTGCCTTCTACTGTCGGCAGTCCGGTCTTTATGCTGGATTTGGGCGCAACGGTCAATTGTGATTCAGACACCTTATTCCAGTTTGCAGTGATGGGCGCAGTGATGGCCGAAGAAGTGGAAGGCATAGTCAAACCTAAAGTGGCTTTGCTGAACATGGGCGAAGAAGAAATCAAAGGTTCGGATCAAATCAAGCGAACCTCCTTACTCTTATCCGAATGTGCGGATATCAATTACATTGGCTATATCGAAGGCAATGACATTTTTTCTGGCAAAGCTGACGTCATAGTTTGTGATGGCTTTGTTGGCAATGTAGCGCTGAAAACCTGTGAAGGTGTGGCGAAACTCATCTTAAAACGCTTAGAAACTGCACTGAAAAACTCCATGTCTGCTCAACTTTTCGGCTGGTTTATCAAACCTTTCCTGAAAAGTATGTCTTTAGGCGTGAACCCCGACCAGTATAACGGGGCAAGTCTGATAGGATTGCGCGGAATTGTAGTGAAGAGTCATGGAAATGCGACAAAAGAAGCATTTCTTAGTGCCATCCGTCAGGCCGTGCGCGAGGTAGAACGCCAGGTGCCGGTGAAGATCAAAGACAGGCTGGAACACGTATTAATTGACAAAGCGTAGGGCCCAATGTATTCACGCATTATTGGAACCGGAAGTTACTTTCCGTCTCAGGTCAGAACCAATGCTGACCTTGAAACCATGGTTGAAACCACAGACGAGTGGATCATCGAACGTACTGGTATCAAAGAACGCCGCATTATAGGTGACAACGAAACTGTCGCTACTATGGGGGCTCAGGCTGCATTAAAAGCTATTGAATCAGCTGGCATCGACAAAAATTCCATCGATATGATTGTCATGGCCACCACCAGCGCCGCCCGTGCTCTGCCAAGTGCAGCTTGCGAAGTGCAGAGAGAACTGGATATTCCTGGTATCCCGGCTTTTGATGTTGCAGCAGCCTGTGCAGGCTTTTGTTATGCCTTAAGTATTGCTGACCAGTATGTAAAAGGTGGTATGGCAAAACGAGTGCTGGTGATAGGCGCGGATTGTTTATCGCGCTTAATGAGCCCTGAAGATCGCAGCATGGTGATTTTATTTGGTGATGCCGCAGGTGCTGTTATTTTAGAAGCCTCTGAAGAGCCGGGTATTTTATCCACTCATATTCATGCTGACGGTAAATACTCCGAATTATTGTATGTCGACAACCCTATCCGTGGTGATGAAGCTTCAGTGCATAACTCCTGGGGCGCGATGAAAGGCAACGAAGTCTTTAAAGTTGCGGTTACCCGTTTATCTGAAGTGGTCGAGCAAACCCTTGCTGCCAACCAGATGGATAAATCACAAATCGACTGGTTAGTGCCACATCAGGCTAACCTGCGGATTATCTCCGCTGTGGCCCGTAAACTGGATATGTCGATGGATCAGGTGGTGATTAACCTCGACCGTTATGGCAACACCTCAGCAGCGACAGTGCCTACAGCCTTAGATGAAGCTGTGCGTGATGGCCGTATCCAGCGTGGACAAACTATATTGCTCGAAGCATTTGGCAGTGGTTTTGCCTGGGCTTCTGCTTTAATACGTTATTAACGATATTACGAGAAGATTTGCAGGAAAAATGATGAACAACAAACTTGCATTGGTATTTCCAGGACAGGGTTCACAAAGCGTCGGCATGTTAGCCGAACTTCATGCTGAATTTGCCACTGTTCGCGACACCTTCGCCGAAGCCTCTGCGGCTTTAGGCTATGACTTATGGGCATTAGTGGCCAATGGTCCTGATACCGCATTAAACGAAACACACCGCACTCAACCTGCCTTATTAACAGCTTCTGTTGCTGTGTACAGAGTATGGCTGGAGCAGGGCGGCGCGACTCCTGCTTATTTAGCGGGTCACTCTTTAGGTGAATATTCAGCTTTAGTCTGTGCCGGTGTATTGACCTTGTCTGATGCCGTCAAGCTGGTAGAAAAACGTGGTCAGTATATGCAGCTGGCTGTGCCTGCCGGTACTGGTGCTATGTCCGCCATTATTGGTCTGGACGATGCGCTGATAGCCAAAGCTTGTGCTGAAGCGGCACAAGGTGAAGTGGTGTCTCCTGTCAACTTTAACTCACCTGGTCAGGTGGTGATTGCCGGTAATAAAGCTGCTGTTGAACGTGCAAATGAACTTTGTAAAGCCGCTGGTGCCAAACGTGCGCTGCCTTTACCTGTGTCTGTGCCTTCGCACTGCGCTTTAATGAAGCCAGCAGCAGATAAACTGGCAGATGATTTAAACAGTATTTCGTTTCATACAGCTGTCATACCGGTAGTGAACAATGTCGACGTTGTTGCAGCAGCAGATGCCGCGGCAATCAAAGATGCATTGGTACGTCAGCTGTATAGTCCGGTGCGCTGGACAGAAAGTATCGAGTTTTTAGCTGCACAAGGCGTGGACACAGTGATTGAACTGGGTGCAGGCAAGGTATTAAGTGGCTTAATTAAACGTATTAATAAAGAGCTGAACACGGCTTCAGTCACAGATGTAGCGTCATTAAAAGACGCTTTAGGCGCAGAATAAAAGGCTTACATAGAATGACAACTCCATTTATTTCTTTAGAAGGTCAAGTGGCCTTAGTCACAGGCGCAAGCCGCGGCATAGGTCGCGCTATTGCTGAACAATTAGCCGCTTTAGGCGCTAAAGTGGTTGGAACTGCAACAACTGAATCAGGTGCTGCAGCTATTTCCGCTTATTTAGGTGACAAAGGTTTAGGCCTGGTGTTAAATGTCGGCGATACGGCTTCTATTGAGCAGTGTTTAGAGACCATTAAAGCTCAGTTTGGCGATATTGATATTCTGGTGAACAACGCTGGTATTACCCGCGATAACCTGTTGATGCGCATGAAAGAAGAAGAATGGTTCGATATCATGCAAACCAATTTGACATCAGTGTACCGTTTAAGTAAAGCTGTGCTGCGTAGCATGATGAAAAAGCGTCACGGCCGGATCATCAGCATAGGTTCAGTTGTAGGTTCTATGGGTAATGCGGGTCAGACGAACTATGCTGCTGCGAAAGCGGGCGTGTTAGGTTTCACCAAGTCATTGGCTAAAGAAGTGGCCTCCCGTGGTATCACGGTGAACGCTGTTGCACCAGGTTTTATCGACACCGATATGACCAAAGAATTGTCAGAAGAGCAAAAAGAAGCAATTTTCAGCCAGGTCCCGGCGAATCGTCTGGGCCAGCCGGAAGAAATAGCAGCCGCTGTAGCCTTTTTGGCTTCAGGTCCGGCAGCATATATTACGGGTGAAACCATCCATATCAACGGCGGTATGTATATGGTGTAAGCCTTCAGCCGATGTGATTGAAGTTGTATTTCAGCTTCAGGAACTAAGGCTATTAGCCAAAGTAATTGGAGTTGCAGCGCGACGACAAGCGAAGAGTCCCCATGAACATAGTTGTCCTATGTGATTGGGGCGACAGAGCGAAGTCAACAAAGCTGCGGCTTCAAGGGCGAAGGCTAATGGTTTGACCAGCAGGAAAAGCTAATGGCTTTGCTTGCAACAAACCGGGCTTACGCATAAACTAGCCGCCACACAAAATTGCACCAATTGTTGCGATTTACATGAGAAAAAGGAAGAAAAGATGAGCAACATCGAAGAACGCGTAAAAAAAATTATCATCGAGCAGTTAGGCGTTAAAGAAGAAGAAGTGAAGCACGAATCTTCTTTCGTTGACGATTTAGGCGCTGACTCTCTGGACACAGTAGAATTAGTTATGGCTCTGGAAGAAGAATTCGACACAGAGATCCCTGACGAAGAAGCTGAAAAAATTACAACGGTACAGTCTGCTATCGACTATATCAAGGCCCACGCTGAGTAAGCGTTGAGCTGACAAAACGGGTAGCCTCTGCTACCCGTTTTTGTTTCTGAAGCTGTCTGCTACGTACTCAATGCAGGAGCAGATCAGCAATAAAGAATAAATTAGACTGCGGAGGATTCTGTGGCAAAACGTCGAGTGGTTGTGACGGGCTTAGGTATGCTAACGCCCCTGGGGAACGATGTAACGTCGACCTGGCAGGCTTTATTACAAGGTCAAAGTGGAATAGCGCTGTTTGATCATATTGATCCAGAGGCTTACACCACCAAATTTGCTGGTTTAGTCAAAAATTTTGACGTCGAACAGTTTTTCCCGGCCAAAGAAGCCAAAAAAATGGATTTATTTATCCAGTACGGTGTGGCTGCCGGTGTGCAGGCCTTTCGGGATTCCGGACTGGAAATTAACGAAGAAAACGCCGAACGTATTGGTGTTGCTGTAGGTTCAGGTATTGGTGGTTTAGGTTTAATCGAAGAAAACCACACCAAATTACTGAACAGCGGCCCACGTCGGTTATCGCCGTTTTTTGTGCCTTCTACCATTATCAACATGATTTCTGGCCATTTATCCATCATGTTAGGTCTGCAAGGTCCAAATATCAGTATTGTCACTGCTTGTACTACTGGTGTACATAACATTGGTCAGGCCGCCCGTATGATTGCTTATGGTGATGCGGACGCAATGATTGCTGGTGGTGCAGAAAAAGCTTCTACTACGTTAGGTATGGGTGGCTTTGGTGCAGCCCGTGCTTTATCAACCCGTAACGATGCGCCACAACAGGCCAGTCGTCCATGGGACAAAGACCGTGACGGTTTTGTATTAGGCGACGGCGCTGGTGTTGTGGTACTGGAAGAGTACGAACATGCCAAAGCCCGTGGTGCAAAAATATACGCTGAACTGGTCGGTTTTGGTATGAGTGGCGATGCCTATCATATGACATCACCACCAGAAAACGGTCGTGGCGCTGCTTTGGCAATGAAAAATGCCTTACGCGATGCCGGTGTAAACGCCGAACAGGTGCAGTATATCAACGCACACGGCACGTCCACGCCAGCAGGTGATATAGCGGAAACTATGGCGATTAAATCTATTTTTGGTGCAAAACCAGAAGGATTAATGGTCAGTTCCAGCAAGTCGATGATGGGGCACTTATTGGGTGCTGCAGGTTCTGTTGAATCTATCATCACGATTTTGTCACTGATCGACCAGAAAGTATCTCCAACTATTAATCTGGATAATCCGGATGAAGGTTGTGACTTAGACTACGTACCGCACACTGCCCGTGATGCCAAAATGGAATATGCTTTATGTAACTCCTTTGGTTTCGGCGGCACCAACGGTTCTATTCTGTTTAAGAAAATCTAAAATTGTAGGGTCAGAGCTTCAACTCTGACCCTATTATCGATTTTTTAATTCAAACTCCTGCTGTTCCAGCCATTTTTGAGTCTGAGACAAGACTCGGCATCTGCATTCCCAAAGTCATTGATTTCAGGCATACTTTCGGCCAGATTTTTACAGAAGCTTTGGATGGGTATTGATGCTTTATCTGCAGACACCCGGCAGCACAGATCGCAGCTTTCAGTATGGTGACGGGCTTTTTACCACAATCAGGGTAAAAGGCGGCAAAGCTATGCTGTGGGATTTGCATCTGCAGCGTTTGGTATCTGGCGCTAAAGCTTTGTTGATCCATTCTTTTGATACTGATGAGCTAACAGCACAAGTCCAGCAGGCTATTTCAGCGCCTGATCAAGTGATTAAAGTATTGATAAGCCGTGGCCAGGCAGGCCGGGGTTATAGTCCGCAAGGTATTGAATCACCTTGCTGTTATATCAGCACCGCAGCTTTACCTGATTACCGCAACTGGCAGCTGCAGGGCATTCGGCTGGGAGTTGCTGATTTTAAGCTGGCGCAGCAACCCGCGCTGGCTGGTGTTAAGCACAACAACAGGCTGGAGCAGGTGTTGATTAAAGCCGAATTAGCTCAAAGTGGTGCTGATGAGCTTGTGGTGCTGGACCAAAGTGATGCGGTGATTGAAGTGTCAGCAGCTAATCTGATGTTTTGTAAAAATGGCCAGTGGTATACGCCTGCGCTGGATCAAGCTGGTGTGAAGGGTGTGATGCGTCAACATCTGATGGCTCAGCTATCTGTGGCAGAAGGTCGTTATCGCCTGGCGGATCTGCAGCAAGCTGATGCGCTAATGATTTGTAATGCCCTGATGGGCGTAGTGCCGGTAAAAGAATTTGCCGGGCAAACTAAAAATATCGAACTGGTGCGTCAGTTTGTCAGCGGAGTTGAGCTTTGATCCGAACTTTATTTGTTGTGCTGTTAGTCTCGCTGGTCAGTTTTTTTGGTTTAACCAATATCTGGCAACAATACAGCCAAAGCCGTTTGCCGCTGAAAGAGGCGTATATAGAAATTAAAGCCGGCGACAGCGCGATGAAACTCTGTCGTAACTGGCAGCAGCAAAATCTGCTGAGCAACGCCCAGTGCCGTTGGTTATCCATTTATTTGCGTATACATCCTGAGCTTTCAAAATTACATCAGGGCGTGTATAGAGTACCGACAGATCAAAAACCAACCCGTTTATTACAAATGCTGCATTTATTCGCCAGTGGCAAAGTGGCGCAGTTTGCTTTTAGCATCAAAGAAGGCGAAACCTTAAGCCAAAGCTTAAAGCGGTTAGCTGAAGCTGAATATTTACAGCATGATTTGACGGATAAAGCTGCATTAGTCGAACTGGCAAAGTGGCCGGAAGCCTGGGGCAATAAACCTACCAATGCCGAAGCTTTGTTTTTTGCTGAAACCTATAATTACACCGCCAACAGCACCAGCACTGAATTATTAAAGCGCGCCAACGAGCTTCTGATCCAACGTTTGCAAAATGCCTGGGATAGTCGTCAGGAAAAATTACCTTATAAAACGCCTTATGAACTACTGATCATGGCGTCTATCGTAGAAAAAGAAAGTGGCCATGAACCGGAAAAACCTTTGGTCAGTTCAGTTTTTGTTAATCGCTTAGCGCTTGGCATGAAACTACAAACAGACCCAACAGTGATCTATGGTTTAGGTGATAGTTTTAATGGCGATATCACCAGAGCGGATTTAAAAAATCCGCACCTTTACAATACCTATCAGCATTTTGGTTTACCACCAGGGCCTATAGCAGCGCCAAGCGGCAGTTCTATCATTGCCGCGGCTCAGCCAGCACAAAGTGACTGGTTGTATTTTGTGTCGAAAGGTGATGGCACTCATCAGTTTTCCCGTACTCTAAAAGAGCATAATGCCGCAGTGCAGCACTATATTTTGGGAAAGCGAGTTTTTGGCAAGAAAGTTTTGGAAAAGAAAAAACAATGACAACTTTAGGTCGTTTTATTGTGGTGGAAGGGCTGGAAGGCGCGGGTAAAACCAGCGCTATCCGTACTATCCAGCAATGGCTGAACGAACATCACATCAAGTTTATCAGCACCCGTGAGCCAGGCGGCACTCCTTTAGCCGAACAAATCCGCACTATAGTCAAACAAGTGCAGGATGAAATCGTTGCGCCCGAAACCGAATTATTACTGATGTATGCATCCCGTGTGCAGCTGGTGAAAACTGTGATCCAGCCGGCCTTACAGCAAGGAAGTTGGGTGCTGGGCGATCGTCACGATTTATCGTCCCGTGCTTATCAGGGCGGTGGTCGTCAACTGGATGAAAGCCTGATCAACAGCATTCGTCAGGTGGTATTAGGGAATTTAACGCCGGATTTAACGCTGTATTTAGATATAGACCCGGCTATAGGTTTACAACGTGCTCAGGCCCGCGGTGAACTGGATCGTATTGAGCAAGAGCAACTGGCGTTTTTCCAGCGTACCCGGGCTAAATATCTGCAAATAGCCGCCACTGAAGCCAACATAGTCACCATTGATGCCAGCCAGTCGATGGAGCAGGTGCAGCAACAAATACTGAATGCTCTGCAACAGGCTTATCAAAGCGGGTCTTTAAACCCAGGTCTACCTTCTGATGTCTGATTTCCCCTGGCTGGACTCGTATCAATACAAACTGACTGAATTGGCAGAAGCAGGGCAGTTGCATCATGCATTATTGCTGACTGGCCCTGTTGGTATTGGCAAACTGGCACTTTCCAAACGTCTGGCTGCTTATTTGTTATGCAAAAGCCCGCAACAGCAGTTGCCTTGTGGTTTATGTAAAAGTTGTCAGTTGATGGCCTCTGGTCATCATCCGGATCTGTGGCAATTACCGACAGAAGGCAGCAACAGTATTGGCGTTGATCCGATACGTGCTTTGGGTCAGTTTATGCAAGGTGCATCACAGCAAGGTGGCGTTAAGCTGGCGCTTATTCCACAGGCTGAACTGATGACTGAAGCCGCCGCTAATGCGCTATTAAAAACTCTGGAAGAGCCGCCACAAAACAGTTTTCTTATTTTACAAAGTGCCCACCCGGCGCAGCTGCTGCCTACTATTTTAAGCCGGTGTCAAAGCTGGGCTTTAGCTCCTGTGTACGGTGAACAAATAGAGCACTGGTTGCAGGAACACAGCAGCAGACCTGTGCCGGACTTTTTACTGCAGTACGTCGGTGGTGCACCTTTATTAGCATTGAAACTATTAGAAAACGACGAAGCTGCAGCAATTTCTGCACAATTGGTTATGCTGAAGAAGTTCGTGTCCGCTCAGTTAGATATGTATGAGCTGTTGGCCCATTTGCCGGACACTGACCAATTGCCTTCAACCTTATTCTGGTTTGTACGACAGGAGTTGTGGCAAAAAGGCGCTGATATGCAGCTGAAACATCACCAGTTATTGTTGTCTTTGCAGCAATGGGGTCGTGACCGTCAGCTGATTACAGGGCAAAATGCCGCGCTGAATTTATCAGCCTTGCTGGTGCAACTCCGTTCGGCCTTGTTGTAACAGGAGCTACGTGTGGACGAAATCCAACTGGATTTTACAGAGCTAAAAGAGCTGTACCGCTGCTATATGCCGTTTCTGAAAAATGGCGGTTTGTTTGTGCGTACTGCGCGGCCTTACCGTATGGGGCATTCTTTATCTTTAGTCGTCACTTTACCTGATGCGCTGGAACCTGTGCGTGTGACCGGTAAAGTCGCCTGGCTGACACCACAAGGTGCACAAAGTTCTACTCCGGCAGGCATTGGCGTTGCTTTTATCGACGATAAATTTCAGCTGCAGGATAAAATCGAAAAATTATTAGGTGGTATGCTCGATTCTACTGAGCCTACCTACAGCCTTTAAAACTAAAAGGCTGTTTTAAATACTATTTTGGAGAACACTTTTGTTTGTTGATTCACATTGCCACCTCGACCGTCTGGAGTGGGACAAATTAGCCTTGACCCTGCCTGAAGTTTTACAACAAGCCGCCGCTGCCAAAGTCGAGCATATGTTGTGTGTATCGGTCAGCCTGAAAGAATTTCCTGCGATGAAACAACTGGTGGCTGCTTATCCACAAGTGTCAGTGTCTTGTGGTGAACATCCGCTGCATCAGGAAGATCAAATCGATATCGAGTTGCTGCGTCGTTATTGCGCTGATCCGGCTGTTGTGGCCGTAGGTGAGACCGGTCTGGATTATTTTTATAGCCCGGATAGCAAAGTTATTCAGCAAGAAGCTTTTGCCGCTCACATAGCGGTCGGCCGTGAGCTGAAAAAACCTTTGATAGTGCATACCCGTGACGCCAGAGCAGACACTTTGAATTTATTGCGCTCTGGTGGTGCTGCTGACTGTGGTGGTGTATTGCACTGCTTTACCGAAGACTGGGATACAGCAAAAGCTGCGTTGGATTTAGGTTTTTATATTTCCTTGTCCGGCATAGTGACCTTTCGTAACGCCGATGAGCTGCGCTCTGTAGCACGCCAAATTCCGGCTGATCGCTTATTGATTGAAACCGACTCGCCTTATTTAGCTCCTGTGCCTTATCGCGGCAAAACTAATCAGCCGGCTTATGTCAGTGCTGTGGCTGCTTGTATTGCACAACAGCGTAATGTCAGCATTGAATTGTTAGCAGAACAAACCTCAGCAAATTTTTATCAGCTGTTTCAATCAGTTAAAAGAGCTTAGCTGAAGAGAAAAGTAGCCCAGAATCAAGGGATTCATTCTGGGCTTAGGGGAATGGCTCATCTAAATGAGCCGTGCGCTATACGGAACCAAAGAGGACAAACAGGTTAACTTACTGGTTTTGAGTGTAGACAAAGCTGCGGAAATTTCCTGCATCAGTCTTTGCTTTTTAAGTGCTTCAATCGGAAACAGAAGTCAAAACTTATCCTGATCTTATACCGCAGTTATCCCCAAGTTATCCACTCCACCTCAGGCTGTATAAGCTTTTGCTGAAGAATTAAAACCAGAGTCATAAAACCTCCATAGAAGCCAAAGTTTTTACAGGTTATGAATGTTAGAAAAAATTAATCTAATAAAAACTGCAAAAACTCCTGCCAGAACTATCTCACCACCTGATTTTATTTGTTTCGTTTTTGAAACAAAGAGTCAGAGGCTCCATATGTTTCATAGAGTGGTATCTATCTTTTTTAACTGAGATCTGCCAGTGTAATTAATTGATTCAATTCACTTAATAACCACTGCCACTAAAAGGTCCAACTATGAATTCAGCGTTTGAACGTGCACCGCAGTTTTATGTACGCCTGGGTGGAGTGTTTTATCTTGCCATTATTGTGTTGGGCCTTTTTGGTGAGCTGATGGTCAGAGGCTCTCTGGTCGTTCCTTTAGATGCAGCAGCCACAGCGCAGAATATTATGGCGTCTTCCTCATTGTGGAGGCTGGGCATAGTAGGGGACTTGTCGATGCAACTGCTGGATATCCCCATTATCGTGCTGTTTTATTTATTGTTTAAACGCGTCAGCGCGGGGCTTAATCTGGCCGCCACTTTTTTTAACCTGATCCAAACCGCTATGTTGGTAGCCAATAAGCTGCTGTTAGTCATTCCATTGTTGTTACTAGGTGGTGGGGCCGCTGCTTCTGCGTTTTCTTTGGAGCAATTGGCTGCCTGGTCTTATCTTGCTATTGGGCTGCACAGCTATGGTTTTGGCATAGGGCTGATTTTTTTTGCGCTGGCCTGTTTGCTGCGTGGTTATCTGATTATTAGATCCGGCTTCTTCCCGGCTTTTATCGGAGTAATGTTGGCGTTGGCGGGAGTATGTTATTTGATCAATAGCCTGGCCTTATTGCTGGCACCAGCTCTGGCTTCACTGTTATTCCCCTGGGTTCTGATGCCGGTGTTAGCTGCTGAATTAAGCTTAAGCCTGTGGATGATTATTAAAGGCGTGAATATAGAGAAGTGGCAGCAAAGCTCGCAAATCGCGTCTTAAACTGAAATGCTCTGGTTACTGTAACTCTGAATACAGTAACCATGGTTTCAGAGGTAAAACAAAAACATCTTCAAAACCCGTCCATAAATCCATACAACGTCCTCTAGTACTTTAGTCTTTATGTCGACATAACATCTCTTTTTAGCTTGACCAAAGTCATTATCAGGCGTAAAACGTAACCACTTCCTAATTATTGTCGACAATTTAATGCTTGCTACCGAATTTAAAGAAGCTATTACTGCGGCCGACCGGGTGCTGGTGCAAATTCGCACTGCCATAGTGGAAGGTGAAATTCCTGCCGGTACCAAGATCAGTGAGCCTGAACTGGCGCGACGTTATGATTTAAGCCGTGCACCGCTGCGTGAAGCCTTAGCGCGTTTAGAGCGTTGCCATTTAATAGAGCGCACACCCAATGCTGGTGCCCGTGTGGTCAAGCTGTCGATTGAAGGCCTACGTTCTTTGTATCAGCTGCGCGAAGAGCTCGAAGGTCTGGCTTGTCGTTTAGCGGCTGAGCATATGACAGAGCAGGAAATTGCCGAAGTCAGAGCGCTACTTGATCAGCATTTGTCGACACAACGAGTGCGTGAAGGTGAAAGTTACTACCAGGAAGCGGGTGATGTCGATTTTCATTACCGCGTCATCTTGGGCAGTAAAAATCCTTATCTGATTAATATCTTAAGTGACGAGTTGTATTTTCTGGTGCGAATGTACCGGGTTCAGCTTGGCATGAATGGCCCACGGGTATCGCGGGCTTTTGACGAACACAAAGCTATTATTAACGCCATTGCTAATCGTGATGGTGAACTTGCCGACTTATTGATGCGCCGTCATATCGCTGCATCCAAACGTAATATTGAACAACAGTTACTTCAACAGGGGACTTCACATGGCTAATGTAAAAAGCGCTGGCGCTCTGCTTCGTCAGGCAATTAAAGACAATCATCCGTTACAGCTGGTGGGCACTATTAACGCCTACACCGCCATGATGGCTGAACGTGTGGGTCATAAAGCCTTGTATTTATCAGGTGCTGGCGTAGCCAATGCCTCTTTTGGTTTGCCGGATTTAGGCATGACGTCGTTAAACGATGTTTGTGAAGATATCCGCCGTATTACCGGAGCTACTGAACTGCCTTTGCTGGTCGATGCCGATACAGGCTGGGGCGGCGCTTTTAATATCGCCCGTACTGTGAAAGAAATGACCAATGCCGGTGCTGCAGGTTTTCATATTGAAGATCAGGTGGCGCAAAAACGTTGTGGTCACAGACCAAACAAAGAAATCGTATCTTTGGAAGAAATGGTTGATCGTGTTAAGGCGTCAGTGGATGCCAGAACAGACGAGAACTTTTTTATTATGGCGCGCACCGATGCGTTGCAACAACAAGGTTTAGAAGCTGCCATCGAGCGCGCTTTAGCTTGTGAAGCCGCCGGTGCCGATGCCATTTTTGCGGAAGCTGTCTATACGCTGGAGCAATATCAGGCCTTTACTAAGGTACTGAAAGTGCCAGTATTGGCCAATATCACCGAGTTTGGTCAAACGCCGCTGTTTAATAAAGCTGAGCTGGCTGGTGTGGGTGTCGATATGGTGTTGTATCCGTTGAGTGCCTTCCGCGCAATGAACAAAGCCGCACTGAATGTGTATGAGTCTATTCTGGCTAACGGCGATCAGAAAGCCGTAGTTGACAGCATGCAAACCCGTGCTGAACTTTACGACTTTCTGAACTATCACAGTTATGAGCAGAAATTAGACGCCCTGTTTGCGAACAAAAAATAATCACAAGCCAAACAGCATTCAATAAATCAACAGAACAAATTAAAAACGGAGAGACAAGATGGCGAACGCAAAAGAATTATCAGGCGCAGGCTTACGTGGCCAAATCGCAGGTAAAACCGCTTTATCCACAGTAGGTAAAACAGGTTCAGGCCTGACCTATCGTGGTTATGACGTCAAAGACTTAGCCGCTCACTGTGAATTTGAAGAAGTAGCGCACCTGATTTTAAAAGGCGAGTTACCCAACGAAGCTGAACTGGCTGCGTACAAAAAGCGCTTAAAAGCTATGCGTAACCTGCCACAGGCATTAAAAGAAGTGCTGGAACGTATTCCTGCTTCTGCTCATCCTATGGATGTGATGCGTACGGGTTGCTCTATGTTAGGCAACTTAGAAACAGAAGAAAGCTTCGCTCAGCAACAGGATGCGACCGACCGGTTACTGGCGATTTTCCCTGGCTTAATTAACTACTGGTATAACTTCAGCCATAAAGGCCAGCGCATTGAAGTGGAAACAGCGGCCGATTCTATTGCCGAGCAGTTCCTCTGGACTTTACATGGTGAAAAACCAACTCAGCTGCACACAGATGTAATGAACTCTTCGCTGATTTTATACGCAGAGCACGAGTTCAATGCTTCTACTTTCACAGCCCGTGTTTGTGCTTCCACTTTAAGTGACATGCACTCTTGTATCACAGGCGCTATAGGTTCATTACGTGGCCCTCTGCACGGTGGTGCGAACGAAGCGGCGATGGAACTGATTGAAAAGATGGACAATCCGGATGATGCCGAAACCAAGTTAATGGGCATGCTGGAACGTAAAGAAAAAATCATGGGTTTTGGCCACGCTATTTATGCGGAGTCTGACCCACGTAATGCAGTGATCAAAGAGTGGTCAGAAAAGCTGGGTAAAGCCAACGGCAACACCTCTTTGTACGACATTTCTGTGCGCTGTGAAAGCGTCATGTGGCGCGAGAAAAAACTGTTCTGTAACGCGGATTTCTTCCATGCCTCGGCCTACAACTACATGGGTATTCCAACCAAGCTGTTTACGCCTATTTTTGTCTGTTCACGTTTAACAGGTTGGGCCGCTCATGTGATGGAGCAACGTGCGGACAACCGTATTATTCGCCCAAGTGCTGAATATACAGGTGTGGAACCACGCACTGTAACGCCTATAACGAAGCGCTGATTATAAAAACACCCAAACAACAAAAGCCCTTTAAGGGCTTTTGTTGGATCTGAACTTATTACATAAAGGCGAATTGCCATGAATTCTAATTACCGTAAAAACTTACCAGGCACCACGCTGGATTATTTTGATGCAGCAGCTGCATGCAACGCTATTGAACCGGGCTCTTATGCCAAACTGCCTTATACCTCCCGTGTTCATGCCGAAAACTTAGTGCGCCGCTGCGATCCTGCGACTTTAACTGACTCATTAAAACAACTGATTTACCGCAAGCAGGATCTGGATTTTCCATGGTTTCCGGCCCGAGTGGTCTGCCACGATATTTTAGGTCAAACCGCTTTAGTGGATTTAGCAGGCCTGCGTGATGCTATTGCGCTGCAAGGTGGCGATCCGGCCAAAGTAAATCCTGTTGTGCCTACTCAGCTAATAGTTGATCACTCGTTGGCTGTAGAACATGGTGGTTTTGAAAAAGACGCCTTTGAGAAAAACCGAGCTATTGAAGACAGGCGCAACGACGACAGATTCCACTTTATCAACTGGACCAAAAAGGCCTTTAAAAATGTCGATGTGATACCGCCAGGCAACGGCATAATGCACCAGATCAATTTAGAGCGGATGTCACCTGTTATTCACGCTATTGATGGCGTGGCTTTCCCTGATACCTTAGTAGGTACTGACAGTCATACCCCTCATGTGGATGCGTTGGGTGTAATTGCCATTGGGGTAGGCGGCTTAGAAGCAGAAAGTGTGATGTTAGGCCGTGCCTCCTGGATGCGTTTGCCGGATATTATTGGCGTGGAGCTGACCGGTAAAGCACAGCCAGGCATTATGGCAACAGATATAGTCTTGGCCTTGACTGAGTTTTTACGCAAAGAAAAAGTCGTTTCTGCTTATCTGGAGTTTTTTGGCGAAGGCGCAAGCAGCCTGAGTTTAGGCGATAGAGCTACTATCTCTAATATGACGCCAGAATATGGCGCTACTGCCGCTATGTTCTCCATCGATCAGCAAACTCTGGATTATTTAACCCTGACAGGCCGCGAACCAGCGCAAGTCAAGCTGGTGGAAACTTACGCCAAAACCGCAGGTTTATGGTCTGATAGTTTAAAAACGGCTGAATACGAGCGTGTTATTCGTTTTGATTTATCCAGTGTCGGCCGCACTATTGCTGGTCCTTCCAATCCTCATGCCCGGGTATCAACCAGCGATTTAGCCGCCAAAGGCATTAGTGGTGTGGTGGAAAACGAGCCGGGTTTAATGCCGGATGGCGCTGTGATTATTGCCGCTATTACCAGCTGCACCAATACCAGTAACCCACGGAACGTGATAGCAGCAGGCTTATTGGCCCGCAACGCTAAAGCCAAAGGTTTAAGCCGTAAGCCATGGGTGAAAAGCTCATTGGCGCCTGGCTCTAAAACTGTTGAGCTGTATTTAAAAGAAGCCAACTTACTGACAGATTTAGAAAGTTTAGGTTTTGGTATTGTGGCTTTTGCCTGTACCACCTGTAACGGTATGAGTGGCGCTTTAGATCCTGTGATTCAAAAAGAGCTGATAGAGCGTGACTTATACGCCACAGCTGTGTTGTCGGGTAATCGCAACTTTGATGGTCGTATTCACCCTTATGCCAAGCAGGCATTTTTAGCCTCTCCTGCGTTGGTTGTCGCCTACGCTATAGCCGGTACTATCCGCTTTGATATCGAAAAAGACGTGCTGGGGCTGGACAAAGACGGCAACGAAATTCGTTTAAAAGACATCTGGCCAAGCGATGCTGAAATTGATGCAGTAGTGGCAAGCAGCGTCAAACCTGAACAGTTCCGTAAAGTCTATGAGCCTATGTTTGCAGTTTCGGTGGATTACGGCGAAAAAATCAGTCCGCTATACGATTGGCGTCCACAAACCACTTATATCCGCCGTCCTCCCTATTGGGAAGGTGCTTTGGCTGGTGAGCGCAGCATGAAAGGTATGCGGGCGCTTGCTGTGCTGGGGGATAACATCACGACTGACCATTTATCGCCATCCAACGCCATTATGATGGACAGCGCTGCTGGTGAATACCTGCATAAAATGGGGCTGCCGGAAGAAGATTTTAACTCTTACGCTACTCACCGCGGTGACCATTTAACAGCGCAGCGCGCTACTTTTGCCAACCCTAAGCTGATTAACGAAATGGCTGTGGTGGATGGCAAAATCAAACAAGGATCCTTGACCCGTATTGAGCCAGAAGGTGTGGTCACCCGGATGTGGGAAGCCATTGAAACTTATATGGAACGTAAGCAGCCTTTAATTATTATTGCTGGTGCTGATTATGGTCAGGGTTCATCCCGTGACTGGGCGGCCAAAGGTGTGCGTTTAGCGGGTGTTGAAGCCATAGTAGCCGAAGGGTTCGAGCGTATTCACCGCACTAACTTAGTGGGTATGGGGGTATTACCTCTGGAGTTTAAAGCAGGCGTCAACCGTAAAACTTTAGCTTTGGATGGCACAGAAAGTTACGACGTTTTAGGTGAACGTACACCTCGCACTACCTTAATTTTAGTGATCACCCGCAGAAACGGTGAGGTGCTGCAAGTGCCTGTGACCTGTCGTTTAGATACAGCCGAAGAAGTGTCTATTTATGAAGCCGGTGGCGTGTTACAGCGTTTTGCCAAAGACTTCCTTGAAGCTAAAGTCTAAGGGCAGGGATTAAAAAAATGAGCTATTTACCTCAAATCTATTTACCGCAAATCAAGATCCCCGCCACTTATATCCGTGGTGGTACCAGCAAAGGTGTGTTTTTCCGTTTGCAGGATTTACCTGAAGCTGCACAAACTGCGGGTGCTGCCCGCGATGCCTTATTGCTGCGTGTGATTGGCAGTCCTGATCCATACGGCAAACAAATTGATGGCATGGGCGGCGCTACGTCCAGTACCAGTAAAACTGTGATTTTAGCCAAAAGCAGCAAAAGTGATCACGATGTCGACTACCTGTTTGGTCAGGTCTCTATCGATAAAGCTTTTGTCGACTGGAGCGGCAATTGCGGCAATTTATCAGCAGCTGTTGGCTCTTTTGCCATCAGCGCGGGTTTAGTCGATACCAGCCGTATCCCACAAAATGGCAAAGCTACAGTGCGGATTTGGCAGGCTAATATTGGCAAAACCATTATTGCTCATGTGCCGATGATCAACGGCGAAGTGCAGGAAAGTGGTGATTTTGAACTGGATGGTGTGACTTTCCCTGCCGCTGAAGTGCAATTGGAATTTATCGATCCGGCCGCAGATGAAGACGGCGAGGGCGGTGGCTCGATGTTCCCAACCGGCAACTTAGTGGATGATTTGGACGTGCCGGGAGTCGGCACTTTTAAAGCCACACTGATTAATGCCGGTATTCCGACTATTTTTGTCAACGCCAAAGACATAGGTTACACAGGCACTGAGCTGCAGGAAGCCATTAATAGTGATGCTAAGGCTTTGGCCATGTTTGAGACTATCCGTGCTTATGGTGCAGTCAAAATGGGTTTGATATCGCATATAGACGAAGCCAAAACCCGTCAGCATACGCCAAAGATTGCTTTTGTTGCGCCAGCCACAGACTATCTATCGTCCAGTGGTAAAGCCGTGACTACAGCAGATATGGATTTGGTGGTGCGGGCTTTATCTATGGGTAAATTGCACCATGCCATGATGGGTACAGCTGCTGTGGCCATTGGTACTGCAGCTGCTATTCCAGGCACTTTAGTCAATCTGGCGGCTGGTGGCGTAAAACGCAAAGCTGTGCGTTTTGGTCATCCATCCGGCACTTTAAGAGTAGGTGCTGAAGCGGCTTTAGTGGCTGGTGAGTGGAAGGTAACCAAAGCTATTATGAGCCGAAGTGCGCGGGTATTGATGGAAGGCTGGGTCAGAATACCGGCAGGCACATTTTAACTGGCTTAAATGAAAAAAATGATAAGCCATAACTCGAATACTAAATTTACAGCTGATAAATAACCTGCCGTGTTGAAAAGGCAGGTTATTCTCTGTAGATTGGTTATCGAATTTACGATTTTTTTGGGGAGTCTTAGATGAAGAAGTTAGGTTACAGCCTGTTCGCCGCTTTATGTTTAAGTTCTGCGACATTGTCTTCTGCAGTGAAAGCTGAAACAGTGGACTACCAGTATCTGACCGTTGCCGGTTATCTGAATTTTTATTTGTTAAATTTAAACGCCTGCGAAGATTATCATCCAGAAATTCGCCAGCAGGCTTATGACGCTGAAAAGCAGCTTTATCCATGGCTGACCAAGTTAGAGCAGAAATTAAAAGGCGCAGACGCTGACAATAAAACCTTGTCTGATGTGGTACAAAAACGTCGTGAAGCATTAAATCTGCAAATCAGCGAAGGTGATTTTACTTTGGATCACTGCAAAGCTATTGTGAAGCTACTCACTGCTGACGGTTTGGATCAGGCGTTGTTAAAAAGTCTGAACTAAAAATCTGAACAAATAACTTTTAGGCTCAGTGTTTTAAAAAGGCCACTTGTCTCAGCCAGAGCAGGTGGTTTTTGTTTTTAGTCCAAGCTCTGCCGCTTATTTTTACCGGTGTTAGTTATGTCTGTATCTACTTTATCCGCTCGTGATGTGCCGCAATTGATGCGGGTACAACAAAATTGCTACAGCGAAGAACTCGTTGAATCGGCAGCTGTGATGTCAGAACGAGTGTCTGCTTTTACTGAGACCTGCTGGGGTTATTTTATTGATCAGCAAATGGCAGGCTATTTATTGGCCTATCCCTCTGTGTTAGGCAGTATCACGCCTTTAGCTGCTCCTTTTCCTCTGTATCAAAACACCAACTGCTTGTATCTGCATGATATGGCGATTTCCAGTGATTTTCGCGGACAGTCGTTAGCGCCTGCGTTATTGGCTTATGCCAGCATTGAAGCGAAGAAATTAGGCTTACAGGCATTGGCTTTGGTGGCAGTGCAGGGGGCTGAAGGCTATTGGGCAAAACAAGGTTTTGTAAAAGTGACGGAGATCAGTGCAGAGCAACAGGCTATTCTGGATACTTATTTACCAGAAATAGCCTGTTATATGACAAAAGTACTTAGGTCAGAGCCATAGCTCTGACCCAGGCATCAGAACTTACCTTTAACACCAAAAGCTACAGTCATACCGTATTCTTCATACTGGAAATTGTAGTCTTTGGTGCCCTGGTACAGCTCCAGCGGTTCATCAGTCAGATTCACCAGCTCTGTCACCAGCTCAAGGTTTTTGCTCAGTTTGTAAGATGCAGTGATATCCAGTTGGGTATGCTCCGCGACATAAATATCGTACATAGCGCTATCGCCGACTTCGTTTAAGAACTTATCGCGGTAGGACAAGCTTGCTCTGGCGCTGAACAGGTCGTTTTCATAACCCAGGTACAGGTTACCGGCTTTTTCTGCAGATTCAGGTAAGCTGAATGACTCGCCAGCACGATCCGGTACTGCCAGTTCGGTATCCAGTAGGGTCCAGTTGGCACCTACTAAAAACCCTGCTAAGGCAGGCAGTTCAAAGCTGTGTTGCATATTCAGCTCTAAGCCTTTTACCTTAGCGCCCAGCGCATTAACAGGTTGAGTCACGTCAAACCCTGCAAACTCAGGCACATCATTGCGGGTTTGCTCAACAATAAAGTTGTCGATGTCTTTGTAGAAGATACCTGCAGATAACAGACTGCCTTTGCCGTAATACCAATCCAGCATCAGGTCGTAGTTCATCGCTTCGTATGGATCCAGTTCTGGATTACCCAACTTCACTTCTTCTTCATCCGCATCAATAGAGGCACGTGGCGATATATCGTTAAAGCTTGGTCTGGCTATGGTGTTGGTCCATGCTGCTCGCAACATCAGATCGTCAGCCAGCTCATAGTGGAAGTGCAGGCCAGGCAGTACGTTGGTGTAATCTGAGGAGGCTGTACGTTTTGATATCGTCAAATCGCCTTCTTCATCCAGCTCCAATTGGTTACCTGTGGCAGTGTAGTCTGTGCGTTCAACCCGGGCTCCGGCAATTAAACGCCAATTGTCGCCATCGTAGGTACCCATCAGATAAGCGGCCTGCACATTTTCATCAGCTACAAAGTCTTCACCCAACTCTGTTAGCTGATTGGCCACCTGATCCTGTGGGCGGGCTTTAAAGTCAGCTCTGTTTTGATTAAAAAACTGAATGTAACGTGACGAGCTAACGCCTTGACCCAGATTGCCTAAACCAAATTTTGGGGCTGGCCCGGTAAATTCTGATAACAGTGCATCAGGTACAGATCTGAGCTCTGTAATATCTGCATTGGTATCTTTGTCTTTCCAGCGTAAATCCACGCCGGTTTTTACGGTGAAATTACTGTTGCCTGCGAAATAAGGCAGTTCCAGATTAGCGCCCAGATTGTATTCGTTGTCATCTACCTGAATAGGTTACAGTACGGCGCGGTCCAGCACATAGTTGGCATTGTCCAGGTGAGTGGTATCTGCAGCGCCATTACGTAAAATAGTAAAACGAGGCACACCACGACCTATAGTGTAGGTCGCTTCTAATTCGTCACCATCAAATTCAAAGCGGCCTTCGTTTTCGTCTAATACACGTTCTTTGGTTGTAGAAAGGCCAGCATAATAATCCAGGCTGAAGTTATCCCGAAGATGATCGCCACCCAGGCTTACTGCCAGCGTGTCCTGTTCTTTGGTGCGGTAACGGATACGTTTACGTACTGCATCCGGCGCCAGTTCTGATACTGTGCCTTGCTCGCCGTCAAAATCAGTTAAAGAACCGTCTTCAAACACATAAATACTACGTTGACGGGTTTCTGCATCGCTGAAACGACTAAATACAGTATTCAAAAAGTATTTATTGTTGTTATCAGGCCGGTATTCCAGATTCAGGTTGCTGCCAATACGTTCACGGTTGACGTAATACTTACGTTGTTGCAGTTCAATTAAAGCAAAGGTTTCATCATCACCAAAATCGACCATGTCATAAGCGGCTTCCTGGTTGTCCGATTCCAGCTTGCGGTCTAAAAAGTTCAGGCCAAAAGACACACCAAAGTCTTTTTTGTCGTCACCTAGGCTGAATACATCGCTGGCATTCACACTGAATTTTGGACTGGTGTCACCACTGAGTTCATTGTAAGAACCTTCAGCTCTGTAACGCAGCTGAGCGCCATCACGGTCAAAAGCTGAAGCGGACTTTACATCCACAGAGCCGCCTATGGCATCACCCGCCATATCCGGAGTAGGGGCTTTAGTAACAGAAATACCTTCAATCGAACCTGTCGGAATAACATCCAGTGGCACGGCACGTGAGCCACCTTCAGGAGTACCCATACGCATACCGTTGACTGTCACGTTGCTTAAGCCAGCCGCTATACCACGGATACTGACAAAACGACCTTCACCCTGATCGCGGCTGATGGAAGTACCAGCCAGACGTTGCAAGGATTCAGCAACGTTTTGGTCAACAAACTGACCCATATCGTCTGAGGCAATAAAATTAGTAATGCTGTCAGAAGCACGATACAGGTTCAGTGCTTTGTTTTGAGCCTGACGCTGACCCACAACAGTCAGTCGTTCCAGGTCATCCAGCTGAATGCTCAGCTTTTGATTGTTGTTGGTCTGCACTGTCTGAGTCATGACAGGCAGGCCAATATAATTAATTTCCAGTGTAACCTGATCGGCCGTCAGGTTACGTAATACGAAGCGGCCTGATGCATCAGTAAATACCTGTTGACCCGTTTCTTTTACTTTCACTGCAGCGCCTGCCAGTACCACACCAGAGCCTGCTTTTTGTACTACACCTTCCACTGTTTGCGCAGCCTGTACATAAGCAGCCAAAGGTAAACCGAGTCCAAACATCGCTACTTTTATCGAATTCTTTTTGAAACGTTTTGTTAACATGCTGATTCCCTGAGTTTTTTAATCGCGGCGAGACTACCAATCCTGTATGAAGTTTTCGTGACAGTGGCTTTTTTTAATGACAGCAGCAGCCATGCTCTTGTAGTGTCGGTTTTTGAATTATCAAACTGATGTTGTTGATTAGTAAAAGGACAGGCCGTGTTACGTCATTCTTTAAAATTTATGCTGGTGCTGAGCTGCACTTTTCAGCTAAACGCTGCAGCCATCAAAGCCGGGGATGTAGTGGAAGTTAAATTGGCTGAATTGCGACCCACTCAGGCAGTGATTTCTTACGATCAGGTCAATTACAAACTAGCCAGCTACCGCAATAACAACAAAAAGTTGGTGGAAGATTTTTGTGAAATGAGTGGCTGGGGCAAAAAAGTAGCACTAAACGGGCAATCTTCTTTGCTGCAGCCTGATACTTATCAGTGTCTTGGCAAAGGCAAAAAACAGAAAAAATCAGAGATGAATACAGCAGTGCTGGGGCCAGATAATCAGTTGTATCTGACCGATGGTCATCATGGGTTTTCCGCTTTATATGATTATGTGGGCAAAGAGCTGAAAGTATCGGTGCTGGTGACAGACGTATTTGGTCAACCGCAGGATCAGAAGTCAGGCAATAAGAACGACTTCTTAGGCCAGTTAGTTGCTCAGGGCTTATCCTGGCCCAAAGATGCCAATGGCAAAGCGCTGGCGGCAGAGCAATGGCCAAAGCAGTTGGGCAGGGCGACATTACATAACGATCCTTATCGTGGGGCTGCCTATTTTTTGCAAGGTGGCGTCTGGAAAAAGCCAAAACCAGCGTTGCCTTTTGTCGAGTTTTATTGGGCAGACTATTTACGTCAGCAGCCAGAGCTGGCTTTTACAGGTTATACCTCTGCGGCAGCGATGGTGCAGTGGCTGGAACGTATCCATGCACATTTGCTTGGCTTAAAAGCCATAACCACTATCAGCAACGGCTTTACTGCAGCACAGCTGGGCTGGACTGGCCAGGCGGACTATCAACGGCTGGATCAGTTGTTATGCGTCGCTGATAAGCCTGGTCGCCTCGGATTATCATTACAAATGAGGGGGATGCCGTTGTCTTGTGGCCCGCAACGCTTTGACTCGGAATTGCTGCTGGATATGGGCTTGCAGCAGCTGCCTAAAGCCACAAATGCTGCGGGTCAGGTTCAGGCATTGATTGAAATTCCTGCAGGTCAGGTAGCGAAGTGGCAACAATCCAAAAGCCAGCCACTGAAGCTGGAGTGGGAATTCAAAGAGGGGCAACCGCGTAAAGTGAATTACCTGCCATATCCGGCCAATTACGGCATTATTCCATCCACTTTATACCCTGTTGCTAAAGGAGGTGATGGTGATCCTCTGGATGTGCTGGTGCTCGGGCCTGCACTCGACAAAGGTTCAGTCGTTCAGGTACGTTTGATAGGTATGATGCGGATGAAGGATCATGGCCAGGGCGATGATAAATTGCTGGCTGTGCCACTTGGCGCTGATTATCAGCAGATCAATTCCATTGAAAGTTTGAGGGCGGTTTATCCTGCTGCCGATCAACTGCTGAAGTTGTGGTTTGAAAACTACAAAGGATTGCCGCAACAAATTAGCGTCGAGGGTTTTGCTCCAGCTAAAGAGGCTATGCAACTGGTCAACGACTATTCGCTATAACACTCAGCTTCAGTAGAACAGCTTAAATAAGCTGTTCTACTTTGTAGTGGCCACTGCGTAAATCCTCTGCCAGCTCTTTTGAGCGTTCCAGTACTATGGCCCAATACTCCAGACGCTGAGAGTCTGTTAGTTTGTCGAAGTCCTTGCGATCCGGAATTTTGCCGTAAGGCAGAGATTTCACCCAGGACTCTGATGGACATAGCAGGATCATCTTGTCCATTTGAGCTGCTTTAGCGCGGCGCCAGGGTAAAGATTTGTCAAACCAGCCTGGGATCAGGTACGGATAAAAGTGTGGATATAAAATCAAACCATCCTGCTGGTAAGGCAAGGAAAGATGGTAATCCAGCAAACCACCGTCCATATACAAACCCGCCGGTAAACCAGAGGGATCTTTCACTGGATGCATCACCATAGGAATAGAACCTGAAGCCAATAAACTGGCTTTAAAATTGTCTGGTGTCAGTGGATAAGCTTCGTGCGGCACCTGCTGCAACAAGCCCGGGTTGCTGTGATTTTGCATCACTACTCTTTTATAAAACCGTTGTAACAACGCAGGTTTGAGCAGATTCGCGCCAGCTGCTAACAGCAAACGCCTGATTTGCGCCGCTTTGCGTTCAGATTTTCTTACTTTCACTTCGCGGGCAGCAATAAAATTCAGTTGCAGTACAGGGTTATTTAACACCTGCAAGATACAGTCATCGTCAGGAAATACCTGATCCAATACGGCGGCTGAGGTTGAGGTAATTTGGTCTATACTGGCCTTGGGTGGAAAACACAAGCTACTGTAGGCTTTGGCAAAACGTTCAGTCGCAGCAGCAGGGTTTTGCTGCGTGACACAGGCAAAACGCCAGGCACCAGCCGAACTGCCCACTAAAGATAAAGGCGTGCTTCTGTCTTTAAAAAATTCGCCAAACAAATACTGATCTAAACCAAATAAACAAAACCATTTAGGGCCACCACTGGCTCCTAACACTAAATGGATATCCTGCTGACGTAAGCCGTGTTGTTGCAGATGCTCAAAGGCTGTGGCTCCCGCCAGTACTCTTAATGTCGACATTGTCCCTCACATATCCCCTTCGTACTTGAAGCCACAGCTTTGTTGACTGCGAGCTCAAGCCCCAGTCACATAGGTTAACTATGCTCCTGGGGTCCCGCGCTCTTGTCGCCTCCCTGCAACTCCAATTACTTTGGGTATAGAACTATATAAAATAAAACTTACAAAGATGCTGCGAATAATTGCTGATGCATACGCAGCGCATATTCATCAGTCATACCTGACACATAATCACAAATAATGCGCATCTTACTCTGTTCGTTGTCCGCCATAAGCCAGCGGTTTTTGGTGTTGGCTGGCAACAAACGTTCCGCTTCTGAACTAAAAGCCTCAAACAATGAGCGGACAATTTGCTGGCCTTTGTATTCACCCCGTTGCACGTCCGGCGATAAAATGACGGCTTCATATACAAAGCTTTTTAGCAGTTGCAACAACTGCTGCTGCGGCTCTGGTAGCCTGGCATTGTAACGGATCAATGGATCTTGAGTGTCCGGCAGTGACTGATACAACTCAATACTGGTGATCAGCAAGTTCACTAACGCACCAATGGCATCTTTGCGAATATGATGTTCGGGTATAAATAATTTCTGGCTGATATGTTTCAAAGCACTGGCAATATCAACGGGTAACTTTGCCATTTCAGGTTCTGCTAAACGGCGCCAGTGTTCAATGGTCACAGTACCAGTCACTATCGCATCTTCTAAGTCATGCACGCCGTACGCTATGTCATCGGCCAGCTCCATAATCGAAGCGTCCAGTGATTTATGCAGAGATTTTAGAAAGGGCGCTTTATCAAGTTTTTCAGTGCGCTGAAAAGCACTGCGGTCTGCCACTGATAACGGGCTTAAGATCCAGTCGAGTAAATCACTGTCGGCAGCATAAATAGCTTTGCAAGGTTTGACTGTGAGTCCTTGTTCAAACTGATCCAGCGCAGGTTGTACTATCGGATACTTGAGTAAACCCAATAAAGTTCGGCGGCTTAAATTCATACCGCCACTGGCTGTGTAGGGTTCCAGTTTGCCAACAATACGCAAGGTCTGGCCGTTACCTTCAAAACCACCGAAGTGCTGCATACAGGCGTTCAGGGCTTTTTCGCCACCATGGCCAAAAGGAGGATGGCCTAAATCATGGGCCAGACACAAAGCCTCCATCAGGCTGTCCTGCGCTAATAATGCCCGCAGCGCTGGGTCTTCTTGTTGGTAGCTTAATTGTGCTACTAAAGCCGTGCCTATTTGTGCAGCTTCTAAAGAGTGGGTAAGGCGGGTGCGGTAGAAGTCATTCTGGCCAATACCCATAATCTGCGTCTTCGCCTGCAAGCGGCGAAAAGCGGCGGAGTGCAGAATTCTGGCTCTGTCCCGTTGCCATGGTGTACGGTGATCGTTTGGTCTCTGACTATGTTCGGCAAGACGGCGTTCGGCCCACAAATGCTGCATACAAAATCCTTCTTTGAGAATAACTTTATGCTACGGCAAAAGCAGAAAAGAGGCGATGCGTATTTTTTATAAATACCACTGGACAAATAAACAGTGGTTACTGTATAAATGTTCAGTATCAAAAGCAGGAGGATTTATGGCCGTTATTATTAAATACATTGTTGAGCGCGCTGGAGTAGAAAAAATGACTTTTAGTTCAAAGCCTGAAGCAGACGCCTATGACCGGATGCTGGATATTGCTGATGAACTGTTTTTAATGTTAGGTCAAAGTGAACTGATCCCTGATGAGCAACAACGCGAAGATCTGGCGTTGTATTTAGCTCAGCAAAAAGAGCTGGTGATCCAGACGTTGAATCAGAAAACCAAAAGCAACAAAGCCCCGGTAGCTGATAAAGAACAGACAAAAGACAAGAGTGCAGATACCGCTAAAGCGGCCGTTGTACTGACCGAAGTGACGGAAGCCACAGACGATCTGGCTGCTTAATTTACCAGCAGAGATTCAGTGGTGCGGTTAGCTTGTACCTTTGTTTTTTATTAGAACAGCTAATTTAAAAAAGTAACCTGAAAGGGCATAACTATAAATAGGTTATGCCTTTTTTATTGGGTTTAACCCAATATTTGTGCATAATTAGCTGCTGCAACAGCATTTTTATTAAAGTTCTATTGTTGAGGTGAATAATAAATATGAAAACAAGCTGAATAAGCCATGACAGAGAATGCTATTTTTCATTAGAAAAACTAATGTCCAGGCTATAAATTATCTCGTTAGTGATCTGGTTAAATTTGCAGCATAATAACCACGTTTTCGGATGAACACTTTCTCAGACTTAACGAGGTTGGACATGAACAGTATCAATACCACAGTAGAAAAATCTAACGTGAGCACGACAGAGCGCAGCGTATCTTCTCTGCTGCTGGTGCGTCGAATCAATCAGTTTTTAGCTCAGATTGGCCGCGCTTTAAGTCTGAGTGGAGCTGTTTACACCAAATAATGGTGGCTGTACCCGCACTAAGCTGTGCTGAGCTTAGTGTGGAAAAAAACGTAACCCCTTGAACGCGCTTAGATTGCTGCTAAGCGCGTTTTTTTTATTCGCTCCAATGTTCACAAAACGGCAGGATAGCCGTTTTGCACAGCTCAAGCTGCCGAAGGCGAACATCATGGACGATGTGAGTGAAAAACACTCCCGATGTTTTTGTATTCGCTGCCATCCATGGCGCTCACCCTGCGGGCCAACGCTTCGCGTTGTTCAACAACATTCCCGATGTTGTTGTATTCGCTGCCATCCATTGCGCTCACCGATCTTTTTTCCCCTTCTGCCGTAATTAGTCTGTCATCTGTCACTCTTAAGCTACTTTTATCAAGTCACTGTGCAGTGCTTTCGCATCGCAGCATCTGAAATAGTGATTTAAGGCATTGAATTTTTTCATGAAGTTCTATGTTTGGATCCTGTAGACTGCTGTTGAGCATCACTGTCGGTCATGACAGAGTGCTTGTAACCTCACGGCTGCCAATTTATGGCTTAGTCTGAGATTTTGAATGAAAACAACCTGGTGATGTTTATAGATAACACGCGTGGACGTGCAGGTTCCAATTGCAGAGTTATCGCCTTTTAATGGATTTATTCCATTTATGACAGCAACAATTGGAGAAAAAAGATGGGTAGTAACGAAACAAAGACCGGCAAATGCCCGGTAATGCACGGCGCTTTGACTAAGTCAGCCGCTGGTGGTACTTCAAACCGCGATTGGTGGCCGAACCAACTGAATTTAAACATTTTACATCAGCATTCTTCTTTATCTGATCCTATGGATCAACCCTTTAATTACGCCGAAGCTTTCCAGAAACTGGATCTGGTCGCGGTGAAGCAGGACTTATATGCGCTGATGACTGACTCACAGGACTGGTGGCCAGCGGATTATGGCCACTATGGCCCATTATTTATTCGTATGGCATGGCACAGTGCTGGTACTTACCGCACCTCTGACGGCCGTGGTGGTGCATCCTCTGGCTCACAACGTTTTGCTCCACTGAACAGCTGGCCTGATAACGGCAATCTGGATAAAGCCCGCCGTTTATTGTGGCCAGTGAAACAGAAATATGGCAACCAGTTGTCCTGGGCCGATTTAATGATACTGGCCGGTAACTGTGCGCTGGAATCTATGGGCTTTAAAACCTTTGGCTTTGCGGGTGGCCGCGAAGATATCTGGGCTCCGGAAGAAGATATTTACTGGGGTGTGGAAACAGAGTGGCTGGGCGATAAACGCTACGCTGGCGATCGTCAATTAGAAAACCCATTAGCTGCAGTGCAAATGGGCCTGATTTATGTCAACCCTGAAGGCCCGAATGGCAACCCAGACCCAGTGGCTTCAGCCCGTGATATTCGTGAAACCTTCGCCCGTATGGCAATGGATGATGAAGAAACAGTCGCTTTAGTTGCGGGTGGTCATACTTTTGGTAAATGCCATGGCGCAGGAGATCCAACTTTAGTTGGCGCTGAACCAGAAGCCGCTCCACTGGAAGAAATGGGCTTAGGCTGGAAAAATGCGTTTGGCACTGGTAAAGGTGTGCATACCACCACCAGTGGTATCGAAGGCGCCTGGACTCCAACGCCAACCCTGTGGGACAACAGCTATTTCGACACCTTATTTGGTTATGATTGGAAACTGGTGAAAAGCCCGGCTGGTGCTCATCAGTGGATCCCAACGGACCAGTCCGCAGCAACAGCAGTGCCTGATGCTCACGACCCGGCTATTCGCCATGCGCCAATGATGACAACTGCTGATTTAGCGCTGAAAATGGACCCGGCTTATGAGGCCATTTCCAGACGTTTCCATCAGAATCCAGAACAGTTTGCTGATGTGTTCGCCCGTGCCTGGTATAAATTGACTCACCGCGACATGGGACCTTTGGCTCGTTATTTAGGCCCTGAAGTCCCGTCAGAAGAGCTGATTTGGCAAGATCCTGTGCCTGCAGTGACCCACGAGTTGGTGAATTCTGCAGATATAGCTGCGCTGAAAAGCAAGATTTTATCTTCAGGTTTATCCATTTCAGAATTGGTATCAGTGGCCTGGGCCAGCGCCTCAACCTTCCGTGGTTCAGATAAACGGGGTGGTGCTAATGGTGCCCGTATTCGTTTAGCCCCACAAAAAGATTGGGCAGTGAATCAACCGGCGCAGCTGAGCAAAGTGTTGGCTGTGCTTGAGCAAATTCAGGCCTCTTTTAATAACCAGTCAGAAAGCCGTAAGGTGTCACTGGCGGATATTATTGTGCTGGCAGGAGCTGCCGCTATTGAGCAAGCGGCTAAAAATGCCGGTGTCGCTATTGATGTACCTTTTAGCCCGGGCCGCACTGATGCAACACAAGAGCAAACAGATGTTGAGTCTTTTGCGGTGATGGAGCCTATAGCTGATGGCTTCCGTAACTACGTAAAAGGCCGTTATTCAGTCAAAGCTGAGGAGTTGTTGCTGGATAAAGCTCAGTTGCTGACGTTAACAGCGCCGCAAATGACAGCTCTGATCGGTGGTTTGCGTGTGCTGAATATCAACGCGGATCAATCTGTACGCGGTGTATTTACTAAACAAGCCGACACATTAAGCACCGACTTTTTTGTCAATCTGCTGGATATGAGCACTGCCTGGACTCCGGTGTCAGCAGAGGCAGAACTGTTTGAAGGTAAAGATCGCAAAACTGGTGCTGTGAAATGGACTGCCAGCCGTGTTGATTTAGTCTTTGGCTCCAACTCTCAGCTGCGCGCTTTGGCTGAGGTTTATGCTCAGCATGACAACAAACAAAAGTTTGTCCGTGACTTTGTTGCCGCCTGGAACAAAGTAATGAACGCTGATCGCTTTGACTTAAAGTAAAAGCAGTATTTTGTGCTGAGTGAAACAAAGGCGGCTGTTTTTTAACAGCCGCCTTTTTACGTTTTAGTCAGGCTGTTTTTAGAAAAAGGTGTTGAAGCGAAATGGTTTTGCCCTTAGTTTGGAGTTAGCACAAAAATGGAATAAAGCAGGGAAACTATGGACACTTTATTCATCGACGCAAAAAGCGTTACCCCTCACTACCTGCGTATTTACGAAGAACTAATTGATATTGAATTGCCGCTAAGCGCAACAGAAACCGTTTTCCCGAAAAAAACAAATACTTTAAGTTATGCCTTTGAAAAAGATGGGCTATCGCTTGGGTACTATAAAATTTTGTCTGCAAAGGTGTCTGCAACTCAGGGTGTTGTGGTTTTTACCTTACATAAACAATAACTTTCAATGCTAGAAGTGAGATTGGTGGTTGCCAGTACAAAGTTGCTGAATTACTTTAGGTACATAACATGGATAAGGAGCACCAGATGCAGGTGAATTTAAAGAAGTGGGTGTCAGTGGCTTTGCTTGGTTTTTCTGTAAGCGCTCATGCAGGGATCTATTCTGACGACTTATCACGTTGTCTGGTCGAGTCGTCAACCGCAAATGATAAATCCTTATTGGTGAAATGGATGTTTACTTCAATGGCATTGCATCCTGATGTAGCCTCTATGTCAAACGTAACAGAGGCACAACGTGATGCAGTCAATAAAGCTGCGGCTGAAATGTTTATGCGCCTGATGACGGAAACTTGTCTGGTTCAAAGTAAAAAAGCCATTCAATACGAAGGTGCGGTAGCGGTAGAGCAGGGCTTTAATGCCTTTGGACAAGTTGCAGGCAAAGAGCTATTTGCTCATCCCAATGTTGCACAAGCTCTTGCTGGTTTGCAAACACACATAGATACCAAAAAACTTGAGACTGTTCTGGGCTTGTAACATGGCAAAATCGGCAGCTGACTTCGATACTCATCAACATCTTGATCTTATCCTGCTATTAAAAAAGCGCTTTGAAAAAAACAGAAACCGCCATGCCACGCTGGACTGGGCCGCTGTGCAGGAGCGACTTGAAGCCCATCCGGACAAACTTGCATTGCTGTTCGAAATGGAAGCAACAGGCGGCGAGCCTGATGTAGTAGGGGTTGATGAGCACAGTGGCGAATTGATTTTTTTTGATTGCTCAGTTGAAAGCCCAAAAGGCCGCCGCAGTTTGTGTTATGACCGTGAAGCACTGGATGCCAGAAAAGAACATAAACCAGCCAGTAGTGCGGTAGAGATGGCTGCGGCTATGGGCATTCAGTTACTCAATGAAGACGACTACCGTTATCTGCAGCAATTTGGCCCTTTTGATAGCAAAACCTCCAGCTGGCTGGCAACACCAGAGGATATCCGCGCTTTGGATGGCGCCATCTTTGGCGACTATAGGTATGGCCGGGTATTTATCTACCACAACGGCGCCCAGTCTTATTATGCTGTCCGGGGATTTCGCGGTTCGCTGAGGGTTTGAACTGCTGCTCAATTATTAATTGGTTCACTGTGATGGTACTGGGTGCTGGAAGTTATCTTCTATTTGCATGCGTGACCGATAAGCAGAGATAACTTGTAGTATAGATTTAGCATTTTCGACACTCTCGCTCTGAAGTGTGAGCTTAGCGTCAGCAAAAGCCTTGAGGTGTTTCTGGCCTTTTAATTAGTTTCTTCTTAGCTCATCTTTTTGTGTTCAAAAGATATTTCGTAGGGATATCTCAGGATTTGACCCCATTGGGTTTCGCACTATCATCTTGTAACCCGCGCTGAGCGCCTCCTTAAAAATATGGGCTGCGGTGCGGTGCTGTGCTCTGCGATGGAGCAGTAAGTCCGGCGTCATTTTGGGTTCAACTATATGGCCCTTATCTCAAGCCATAACACTCAAATAAAGCTCTTAGCCAGAGTGATGCTTATACTGATGTGTCACAACAAGCACCACCTTCTAACCAAATGTTCACAATAAACGCTTGGAAAGTACAAAGAAAGGGAATAAATTCCTTTAAAGGGTAATAAAGGGAACTAAAAAAATGAAGGGAATAACGTTATTGGTAAGTTTGGTGATGATTAGTGGTGTTAACAGTCTCCATGCAGTTGAGCATTCACATAACCGCCTGGAGCAAGCATTGGTAAAGCAAGAAACTGGTTGCTTAAATTGGAATTCTGAAAAGTTATTCGGCCAAACAAACCCTGCGATACCAGACTTTCTGAAAGGAAAAACCAGTTGCTTACAGGACTTAAAACATTCTGAATTTAATCCGCAGCAAACAGAAAAACAATTTAGGAAAATGCAAAATCGTTTCTTTGAAATTTACGGCCAGTTGAGTGACACGAAAAGCAAGGTTGATTTTACAATTGGTTTTATCGCAGAAGTCTCAAAGATACATCAAGTTGGAATTACGAAGAGTGTTGATGGAAGATATGCCCTTCGCTTTGGTTTTAAATTTAATAAAAAGACTATGACCGCATTGATGTTTATAACAAGCACAGAAAAAAATGGCTTTGGTTTGACAGAAGCAGATTATGAAAACTTTGGTGACACTATAATAATATCTGATGCACTAGAAAGTAGCATTCATTATGTTATTCATGGAAAAAAACTTTCCCCCCAATTTAAGACCGTAACATTGATGAGTTTTCCAAGCTTTAAGCCGGTAATTACCACGGCAGCCATCTAAATCAGACCATTCCAATACCGTTGTGGGGGGCCCCAAAAGTGGCCCCCCACCCAAAAA